>VOFC01001182.1_pt1 | contig 151703 bp, 269 predicted proteins | sample 5384161 | NCBI WGS metagenome assembly VOFC01 (sample SAMN12384722, study PRJNA508395) | human gut metagenome | isolation source: healthy gut B | host: Homo sapiens | reverse complement strand
AGAAGAAAATGTCGATGTGAAATATAATCCAAAAGGAATGGTTTAATATGCAACTAAGCTTGTGATTTTAAATTTGTGGACATGTCAGTCAATATTTAGCTAAAATGGCTAGTATATTAGAGTTGTATACGATTGTGGTTGACAATCGTAAAAGAATTTGCGAATCGGGAATGTTTTCCAACCGCAAATGAAATTCATTGTATCGATTATGATCAAATGGATTCTGTATTGCCAGATGAAGAGAATGCTTGTTATGTGATAGTGACAAGAGGACATAAAGATGATCGTCTTTGTCTAGAAAAAGACGATTTGTAAACCTCATTTATATTTGGGTATGATTGGAAGCAAGGAAAAGTAAAAAAGACTTTGATGCTTTGATTGAAGAAGGATATTCTAAGGAAGAAGTATCGAATGTGCATGCTCCCATTGGTTTAGATATTAAGGCACAGACGCCTGCTGAGATATCAATCAGTATTTTAGCGGAGCTTATTAAAATAAAAAAAACGCAAAGTTTAGTTCGAGTGTTTCGAAAGAATTATTAGAATCCAATGTTCATGGAACTTTATGTATCATTATTGATAAAAAGGGGTCAAGCACCAAGGGGGGTCGGCAGTATGATGTTAGTGCATAAAGATGGAGTCATTGATACGATTGGCGGAGGAAAAGTCGAGTATCAGGCTATTTTAGATGCCAAAGAATGTAAAGAAGTTATGATCAAGGAATATGATTTATCCAATGCAGAAAGTGCTACATTAGGCATGATTTGTGGTGGATATAATAAAGTCTTGTTTATACCGGTGTAGCGATGAAAACTATCATTTATATTTTAGTATCATTGATTTTAAATGGATTTATACTAAGTTATATATTAGATATAAGATTGATTGATCATGATTTAATTCCTATTAAGGAACCGCCTATAATGCAAGAGGAAACATCAAAATTACCTGAAGTAGAAAAAATAGATCAAAGTGGTGCCCCATATGAGAATACAGTAAAAGTTTCGGCTTTAGATTCAATTTGTATGCTTGTGAATAAGTATTCAGGATTACCAGAAGATTATGAACCAAGTGATTTAGTTCAGGTACCTTCGAGTGGTGAAAATGAGAATGTGTGCATGCGAAAAGAGGCGGCTAAGCCTTTGAAAAGCTGATTGGGGCAGCATCAAATGAGGGATTTATTTTGAATGCTTGTTCAGCATTATCGTTCTTATGCTTATCAAGTGGGTTTGTTTAATAAAGGAGCTGCAAGCTATGGCGAAGAATATGCGGATCGTTATTGGACAAGACCAGGATATAGTGAACATCAGTATTACTTGAGTTATTTGGATTTTAGTCTTCACTTCATGATGAATGAGTTTTATTTGATTTTAATTGGTGCCATTATCGCATTCTTATTGAATTTGGTTCATGATTATAGTGGAGAAGAAGAGTATTTGAATTCTTGTATGATTTATATGGAGGACAAGATTCAGAGCTTGATGTATCAAATTGTTCATTATATTCAAAGTGAGGAAAGAAATACAACAATTTGGAAAGAATTAGAGGATATTAAAGAGCAAGGCTGAAAAAATATATTCATATTGCGATGGAATATCAGGATAATACGTTTACGAATTTGCCAGATTATTATATTCGTTATTTTGAGATGCGTGCTTTACAGTGCGATATTCTGCATATCTTTGCATTATAAAATTCGAAAGATTCGTGAAATGCCAAAAGAGGCGCATGAATTGGCGAATTATATTGAATATTTAATTCCGTTTATTCATGAAAAAATGATCCTCAGCCTCAAATTAGTTCGCTTCATAAAATGTTGAAAGACAAACAGAGTGAGGCTCTTCCTGAAAGTCGAATTGAATTTGAATCAAAGGCGATGCTTCTACATATTTATATGGATTTAGAAGAGTTTTTATACACAAAGAAGAAGTTTATTGATCAAACGACAGAGGAACAGAAAAAATTGTATTGGAGATGATTTAGATGAAATCAAGTGTTATTGTTACTATTGGTTCTGTTATAGTTTCTATTGGAATCTATAAAGGAATTCGTAAAGTATTATATAAAAAAGGATGTCACAAATAAGGCAAGTTTTGCCAGATTAATAAAATATGTTTTGGTTTTTATTAATGGAATGATTTTTCTTGGACAATTTGAACAGACCAAACCTATTATGTCCTATCTTGCTGCATCCAGTGGAGTGGTTGCCTTAGTTTTAGGTGTTCTTTGCTAAAGATGCCTTTGGAAATCTATGTAGTGGTTTAATGATTTTAACATTTAAACCATTTGTCGAGGGCGATTTAATTAAAGTCAATCAAGGTGAATTGATTGGGTATGTTGAAAGTATTCGTTTTCGTCATACGATCATTCGTACGTATGAAAGTAATCGTATTATTGTGCCAAACTCAACATTGAATTCGGCTACGATTGAAAATGCATTTTTTCAGGATGCGCGAAAAAAGAATAACTATTTAGAAATTGAGGTTTCTTACGGAACGGATATTGATTTGGCGATAGATATTTTAAAGAGTTTAGTTGAAAAGACAATGGGAGAATATGATATTGAAAGTGAAACTCCAATTGAAGTAAAAGTAATTAATTTTTTCTGCAACCGGCATTGATTTACGTGTTGTTGTTCCAAGTAAGACAAGTCTAGATGGTTTTGATATGCTCGCAAAGATTCGTTATGAACTTGTAAAAGAGTATGAAAAAGCCAATATTCATTTTGGAAATTATTCAGTAGAGGTAAGTCAATCATGATAAAAGTATATACAGAAGTATTGGGATTTAATAATTTAATGTATCGATACATGAGTTTACCTAACTCATTATCTTTAGCGGATTTAGCTTACTATACATTAGCATCTTATTTGTCTGAAGAATATGCGGACTTTGTGATTGAAGTGAATGGTATCCCTTTTGTATGCCCAAATTGTGAGGATGAACAATTTAATAAGTTACCTTGTGCTTCATCAATCCAGCCTGATTTCAAAGAGGGAGATACATTTAAGATGGTTTATGATTTAGAAGAGCCTTTTGAGATTGAAATTCAAGTTGAAAAAGTGGATGATATAGAAGAAGATGCGAATGTGGTCAATGGTCGTGGCTTTGCGATATGGGATGGTTTTAAAGAGTTTCAGAATTATTATTATCAGTCAATGGAATTGTTTAAAGAATATGTCGAAGCCAATGAGATGAGACTTTCGGATTTTCCAGTAGATGAAGATTTAGATATCGTTGAATTGAATAAGGTGTTGGAATATAACTTTGAAGAATTAAAAGATGTGTATGAGGGTGAGTAGATGAAAGTATATGAAATGAGTTTTCGTGACATGGATCAGAAAATGGTGGAAATCCATGGCATGAAAATGGTTAAGCTTTTAGAGAAGATGGGGTTAAAGCTAGATAATCTATATGGCGCATTAATGTATGGTTATATCGATCATAATGCGGGCTTTATTTTTTGAAATCGTAGCTTTGGAAACAAAGAAACGCAATATTGAATATCGCATTGTACCGATTGGTGTATCGTGCAAGATTCCTCGTTTTGATGTGCAGGAAATGGATATTCAAATCTTGGATAATGTGAATGTGGAATTGTTCCAGGATAAGATTGATATGGTCGAAAAGGCCACAGAAGTTTCTAAGGAATTAGAAGAGCTTCGTTTATATAAAGAGTTGGATCCATCAAGACATTTAGAGTATCCAGATGATATCATGGTGTATTTTCTAGACGAAGGAAAAGATGTAGAGGCATGTTGGGTTCGTCTGGAAGGAATACAAGATGGAAAGATGTACGGAACTGTATTAACGGCTTTACATCAGAATTTTGGTGTAAAAGGAAAAAGGATACAATTTATTTTGGCATGACAGAAATGGAAGATCACAAATTGGCGTGTGTATGGGTGAAAGAAGATGAATAAAGAGGATTCATTATATTCGATTTATGTACAAATATTAAAAGAAGAATTAGTGATGGCTATGGGCTGTACAGAGCCTATTGCGATTAGTTATGCGTGTGCTAAGGCAACGCAAGTGCTAGATCATTTACCAGATCGTATTGTTGTTAAGGCAAGTGGCAGTATTATAAAAAAATGTTAAGAGTGTGATTGTACCTCATACAAATGGCTTAAAAGGGATTGAAGTTGCAGCTGCTTTTTGCAGGAGCTCTATATGGGGATGCCGACCAAAACTTGAAGTGCTTTCTAGGGCAACACGTGAACAAATTGAAGAATTGCCTGAATATGTTCAAAATACAAATATTACCGTACAGCACATTGAACAAGGGCATGTATTCGATTTAGAAATCCATGTGTATTATGAACAAGAACATGCCAGTGTTCGTATTGTAGATACGCATACGAATATTGTACAAATTGAAAAAAACTGGCAAGTTATTTTTGAAGATAAGACGACGAGTTTAGAACTTAAAGCCGATCACAGTGCTTTGATTATGAAACAGATTTGGGATTTTTCACAAACTGTGGATATTGATGATGTAAAAAGAAATACTAGATCGTCAAATCGCTTGTAACATGGCCATCGCAAATGAGGGGATTCATAATTCGTATGGTGCAAACATTGGTCATGTGATCTTGAATATGGATTCAGATTGTGTAAAGACAAGGGCCAAAGCTTATGCGGCGGCCGGATCCGACGCAAGAATGAATGGGTGTGAACTTCCAGTTGTGATCAATTCAGGAAGTGGAAATCAGGGGATTACTTGTTGTGTGCCTGTTGTTGTGTATGCCAATGAATTAGATTGTACGCAAAAACAATTGTATCGTGCTTTGGTTTTATCCAACTTAACACTATTTACATTAAAACAGGTATTGGTACTTTATCGGCATTTTGTGGTGCTTTGTTAGTTCTGGAGCTGCTGCGGGTGCTTTGGTATTGCCTATTTACATAATGGAACCTATAAAGAAATTCAAAGATACGATTGTCAACGCATTAGCCATCCTTTCGGGTACGATTTGTGATGGGGCTAAGGCTAGTTGTGCAGCTAAGATTGCTTCTAGTGTAGATGCTTTGGTATTATGGGGTACTATATGTATAAAAATAAGCAACAATTCTATTCAGGCGATGGAATCGTTGCTCATAGTGTGGATGAAACAAGTCAAAATATTGGAACACTTGGTTCTCAAGGAATGCTTCAAACGAATGATAAAATTATTGAGATGATGATTTCTTGCGATTAAAAAGTAGATAAGCGAATGATTAACTGTGGTTCATATTCCATATGGACGATACGTTTTCGTTCGCTTTTTGTTTGTTCTAAAAGAATATCAACGGCTTCTTTTCCTTTTTCACAAGCACCGTGCTCTACCGTGGTCAATTGTATTTGAGGAAAATCAGCTTCAGGAATATTGTCAAATCCGGCTACACTTGTTTTAATGTTGTGATCTTTTAAACAGGCTACGATGCCTAAGGCCGTCATGTCATTATTTCCAATATAGGCATCGTATTTATCACTTAAGATTTGTTTCGTTAAACGATACCCATTTTCGTATTCTCTTTTTTTCGATGGGGTATAATTCAAATTGTTTAGACGAGTTAAAAAAATACTTGTGTATTTGACAAGACACTTTTAACTCCTTCATATCTTTCGTTTCGCCCAATTTCCGTTGTATCTAATGGACTTGATATATACGCAATCTTTTTGTGTCCTAACTGTTTTAAATGGGTACCTAATAATTTACCACATTTAAAACTGTTGAGTTCGATGGAATCACAATCAAGTTTTTTTGGTTTATCCCCGATAATAATGCACGGTATTTGTTTGGAAAGTGTATTCCATTCATCAACAAATTTTGGGGGGATATAGAAGAATGATTCCACATGGTTTTAATAGTTTTAAGTTGGAAAGGGCGTGCTTTTCAAGATCATCTTTTCGCAATGTAGAAATAGTAAAGATTTGTGTTTTTGTCTTACTCGCCTGTTCAATGATACTTGAAACAACCATAGAATAATACGAATTGGATAAGTTGGAACAAATCACGACAATCGTATTTTTTGCGTTTGAATACCTTTTTTAACTTCTGGCTTTTTATATCCCATTTGTTTGGCTGTCTTTTTTGACGAGATTTACTGTTTCTTCTTTGAAAGATACATTCTTATTCTCACTTAGAATCATAGATACAGTGGATTGCGATACATTTGTGGCTTGGGCAATATCGCGTGTAGTTACTTTATTTCTTTTTCCCATAATAAACCTCTTTTGATTTATTTTGATTAATAAATCGATTACTAATCAAATCATTAATCGATATCTATTTTTATCTTACACCATTTTATTTGATTGTCTAGCTATTAATCAATATTTTGATTAATAAAATGGACTTTTTTACACATTTGAAATGAAATATAAATAAGCGTATCGTAACTTTGAAAGAGGTGCGAACTATGTACGATTGTATAATAATTGGAGCGGGTATCAGTGGATGCTCTTTAGCTTTTGAATTGAGTAAATATAGTGGAAAAGTATTGTGGTTAGAAAAAATAATGATGTGGCCGATGAAACAACTAAGGCCAATAGTGCAATTATTCATGCGGGCTATGATCCAGAGCCAAATACTTTGATGGCAAAATATAATATTTGGGGTAATAAAATTATTCCTTCTTTATGTAAAGATTTAGATGTTCCATGTAAGAATATTGGTTCTTTGGTTGTTGGATTTAGTGAAGAGGATGATAGGACCATTGAAATGTTATATAAGCGTGGTGTACAAAATGGTGTTGAAAATCAGCGTATTATTAAACAGCCTGAGCTATCTGTTATGGAACCCAATTTAAATTCAGACTGTACAAGCGCTTTATATGCGCCAAGTGCATGTATTATCAATCCTTGGCAGTTTGCGATCGCATTAAGTGAAGTGGCAATTCAAAATGGTGTAGAGCTTCGTTTGAATGAAGAGGTTACGAGTATAAAAAAAGATGGAGATATCTTTATTGTGAATGATACATACAAAGCTCCATTGGTTGTAAATTGTGCGGGTGTTATGTGTGATCATGTAACTGGACTTATTAAGAAACCAGATTATAAGATTACGCCAAACAAAGGAGAATATTATTTATTAGATAAGTCACAAGGAAACATGGTTCATCATGTTATTTTCCAATGCCCTACAAAGATTGGTAAGGGTGTATTGGTAGCTCCTACAGTAGATGGAAACTTAATTGTGGGTCCTACAAGTACAAATACGGATGCGGATGATTATTCGACAACGTCTAGAGGATTAAAAATAATTCGTGAAAATGCGGTTAAATCCGTACCGAATATGAAGCTTCAAGAAAATATTCGTACGTTTGCGGGATTGCGTGCAAGAAGTGATACAAAAGATTTTATTATTGGCGAAGATAAAGATATACATAATTTCTTCTTGATTGCCGGAATGGCAAGTCCAGGCTTAAGTAGTGCGAGTGCAATCGCATTAGACATTGTGAGAATGATGCAGGAAAAAGACTATTTCTTAAATTTAAAAAAGAATTATGTTTCTACAAGAAAAAGTAGTTCGTTTTAAAGAAATGTCACATGAACAAAGAAAAGAATATATTGAAAAACATCCTGAGTATGGTCGTATTATTTGTCGTTGTGAAACCATTAGTGAGGGAGAGATCCTTGATGCGATTCGTCGAAGTCCCAAACCAGTTAGTTTAGATGGAATCAAACGTCGATGTAATGCTTTGGCATGGGAAGATGTCAGTCAGGATTCTGTGGACCTAGAGTCCAGGAAATTCTAGCTAATGAGTTGGGTGTTAGTCAGTTAGATATTGTTTTGGATAAGAACGGTTCTTATATTTTGTGTGGAAGAACAAAGGAGAATGGTGATGAATAATAGGTATGATGTAGTAGTCATCGGTGGTGGCCCTGCTGGTCTTGCCAGTGCAATCGCCGCAAGACAAAATGGTGCCAAGTCCGTTTTGATTATTGAGCGTGATAAGGAACTTGGTGGGATTTTAAATCAGTGTATTCATAACGGTTTTGGCTTACACCACTTTAAAGAGGAATTAACAGGTCCTGAATATGCAGGAAAGTATATTGATGAAGTTGATAAAACAGATATTGATATCTTATTGGATACAATGGTAATTGAGATTACGCCAGATAAAATGGTGTATTGTTCAAGTAGTATTCATGGATATTTAATGATACAGGCTAAATCTATTATTTTAAATATGGGTTGTCGTGAAAGAACACGTGGTGCAATTGCGATTCCAGGAACTAGAGCTTCTGGTGTGTTTACGGCAGGTGCAGCTCAGCGATATGTAAATATTGAAGGGTATATGCCAGGTAAAAGAGTTGTGATTTTGGGTAGTGGTGACATTGGTTTGATTATGGCGCGAAGAATGACTTTGGAGGGCGCAAAAGTTTTAGCTGTTGTTGAGGTTATGCCGTACTCAAATGGTTTGAATCGTAATATTGTTCAGTGTCTACATGATTATGATATTCCATTGTATTTAAGTCATACAATTACGGATATTGTGGGTAAGTCTAGAGTGGAAAAGGTTGTTGTTTCTAAGGTGGATGAAAATAGAAATCCAATCGAAGGAACAGAAATGGAATTTGATTGTGACTGCGTATTGTTGTCAGTTGGATTGATTCCAGAAAATGAATTGTCGAATGCATTAGGCATTGAAATGGATCCAAGAACACATGGCCCTATTGTTTATGAAAATATGGAGACTTCTATGGAAGGGGTATTCGCATCAGGTAATGTTGTGCATGTGCATGATTTAGTGGATTTTGTAAGTTTGGAAAGTGAAACGGTGGAATGGGTCTTTGGTCGATATGTTTCAAATGGCGAAGTATCTAAGAATCGTTTCGTAAGGACGATAAATGGAGATAATATTTCGTATGTAGTTCCTCAATATATTCGTAAGGATAATGTAGAAAAGAGTGTTGAGCTTTCTTTCCGTGTAAGAAGACCAACGCAACAGGTAAATATTGTTGTGAAGGATGGGGATACAATCATTGCGAAATTTAAAAAGGAACATGTGATTCCAAGTGAAATGGAAAAGATATCAATTCCTAAAATATTGCTTGAAAAGGCAGATAAAGAATTGGTTGTATCTATTGAGGAGGATGCGTAATGAGAGAGTTAATTTGTATAACATGTCCTAAGGGTTGCCATTTAAAGGTTGATGAAGAAAATGATTATAAAGTAACTGGAAATGGTTGTCCTAGAGGTGCAATCTATGGAAAGAAAGAGTGTACGCATCCAACTCGTGTTGTGACAAGTACTGTGAAAATTGTGGGTGCTGAGATTGAAAGATTGAGCGTGAAAACCAACAGGGGACATTCCAAAGGAAAAGATTTTTGATGTGATGAAGGAATTGAACCGTGTGGTTGTGAAGGCACCTGTGCATCGTGAAGATGTAATTGTTTCTGATATTTGTGGTACGGGTGTTGATTTAGTTGCGACGAAAGACTTATAATATTCTTTGTTAAAAAAAGGGGAGATTTTAGGCTAAGAGGGTTTGTCCTAGACCCTATAACCTGATTTGGATAATACCAACGTAGGGAATATATCTTTTTTTGATAGTGAGCTGCAGATTGGTTTTCTGCAGCTTTTTTTTCTTGGTGGAGAGAATATGAATTATTCAATTTTTGATGTGGATGGAACAATACTGGATTCAATGGAAGTATGGAATACTTTGGCAAGTCAATATGTTCAAAGTTTGGGAATGGTTCCCGAAAAAAAAAATCTTGATGAAATTGTTTCAGATATGAGTTTAGAACAGAGCGCAACATACTTGAAGAATCATTATAAAATCAGTAAACAAGAAGAACGAATCATTTCTGAGGTATTGAATTTTATATCAGATTTTTATGAGTATGAAGTGAACCTTATGCCTGGGTTTAAAGAGTTTATTTCACATTATGATTCGATTAATGTGATTGGTACAAGTTGTGATGAAGAGCTTGTAAAAATTGCGTTGAATAGACTGGGTGTGTTGAATTATTTTGAAGATATTATAACTTGTTCAAAGGTGAATAAGTCAAAAGATGATCCGGATTTTTATTTGGCATGTGCACAAGTTTTAAACCAAAGACCAGAAGATATAATTGTGTTTGAGGATGCAGATTATTGTATAGATGTGGCGAAAAAAGTCGGATTTAAAGTGATTAAAATAAAAGATTGGAGAGATTTAAATGAAAAGTGCATTAACGATTGCGGGAAGTGATTCGAGTGGGGGGAGCAGGCATTCAGGCAGACATTAAAACCATGTGTGCTAACCATGTGTTCGCAACAAGTGCAATCACGGCATTAACAGCGCAAAACACATTGGGAGTAACGGGTATTATGGATGTAACACCTGAATTTTTGGGTGAACAGACTAGATGCGGTATTTACAGATATTTATCCGGATGCGGTAAAGATTGGGATGGTATCAAGTTCTAGTTTGATTGAAATGATCGCAAAGAAACTAAAGGAATATAAGGCAGAAAATATTGTCGTTGATCCTGTGATGGTTGCGACAAGTGGTGCTAGATTGATTAGTGAGGATGCGATTGAAACATTGAAAAAAAGAATTGTTGCCTTTAGCTACTTTGATTACTCCAAATATTCCGGAAGCAGAAGTGCTTTCTGAAATGGAAATTACGGATGAGGCTAGTATGGTTGAAGCGGCAAAAAAAAAATCAGTGAAAATTTTGGGTGCGCTACTTTAGTTAAGGGTGGTCATCAAATCAATGATGCGAATGATTTATTGTATAGAAACAATTCATATGCTTGGTTTAAAGGGAAGCGTATCAATAATTCAAATACACATGGTACGGGCTGTACTTTGTCGAGCGCAATTGCATCAAATCTTGCGAAGGGATATGATTTAGATACTTCGGTAAAACGAGCAAAAGACTATATTTCTGGGGCATTAGGAGCAATGCTTGATTTGGGCAAAGGCTCAGGTCCGATGGATCATTCGTTTGCGATAGACAATGAATATACAACAGAATATGAAGGATAATAAGAAAACCATTCTAGTGTTGGCGTCTAGAATGGTTCCTTTTTGTTTATTATTATTTTTTAGGAGAGAGATATGAATATTGGTTTATTTCTATATTCATTGCCTTATCTTTAAGGCACTTATAGAATAACATTCCATGTTGTCATAAATTTAGTATAACTTTGGTAAATGTTGTGAAATCCGATTGAATTATGTGAAATTATCAAAATATACATCTTTTTGGAAAACCTCAATTTATTTCGTATATGAGATAGGGGTGATGAAATCACATGAATAAATCAAAAGACAAAATTATGAAGGAGTTTTTAGAAAACAATGCCTATTTTGTCGACTTCTTTAATGCGTACTTCTTTGATGGAGAAAGAGTTCTTAAACCTGAAAACTGTATGGAACTTGATTCAGAGATGAATGATTCGAATATGGATCTAGAAAAGCATGTGGATGTGATTCGTAAGTACAATGATGGAAATCTTTATAGTGCATTCATTATTGAAAATCAAAGTTGTGTAGATCCTTCAATGGTTGTAAGAGCGGCCGTATATGAATATGTAGCTTATGAGCGAATGTTAAAGAAGTCAAAGAAGAATAAGGCTAAAAGAAAAACTACCTATGGTAAACATTCTGGTATTCTATACAGGTGAAAGGCCTTGGAATGCAGCTAGTAAGCTATCAGAACTTGTAGAGGTGGATGAAAGGTTTACTGACTTGTTTCCATGACTACAAAATGAATCTGATTGAAATCACAGGAAATACTTCATATAATTTTAATGAAGAAGACGTGCACAATTTATTCTACATATGTCGAAGCATTTATGATCAGTCTATTTATGAAGGAACGAGTAATCATTTTGGACTTGTGAAAAGCACTGTGTTAAAAGTCGTCAAGACATTGACGGATGTAGAATGGTTGGATTTAGAAGAATTAGAGGAAAAGGAGGAGATTGAAATGTGTGAAGTGAAAAGAGATGGCTGGAAGTAAAGTCAAAGGAATGGGAAGTCAAGGAATAAAAAAGGAATCGAACAAGGCATTGAACAAGGCATTGAACGAGGAATTGAACAAGGCATAGAACAAGGCATTGAACAAGGCATTGAGAAAAAAGAACTTGAAATGTATCAAACAATGGTAGACAAAGGATTCAGTATTTCAAGTATCGCATCGATCTTCTCGGTAAGTGAAGAGTCGATTGAAAGGCTATTGATGAAAGCTTAAGTGTAGTCGAAACGTGTAAGGAACAATTAATATTGAACAAATCTTTGAGATTATTGAAATGGATTTTAATAGATGGATGTGGATTTCGCATCCATCTTCTTGATAAGTTGAAAAAATATAGATATATGCAGGATTGATACCATTTAGATAATGATATTTAGTCTTGATGTAGACGTTGTTTTAAGAAGTGTGGAGAAGTAGACATTATATGAATAACTAACTATAATAGAACTAGAAGTGAGGTACATAAAATGTCAATTATTAAACTAACTCCTGCATTTAAAGACTACCTGTGGGGTGGTACTAAACTAAAAGAAAACTATGGTAAAAAACAGATATGGATCCAGTTGCGGAGAGTGGGAATTATCTGTGCATCCAGATGGTCCAAGTATTGTTGCGAGTGGTGAATATCAAGGCTTATCTTTTCCTAAATATTTAGAGAAAAAAGGAAAGGGTGTTTTAGGAACAAAGGGAAACACATTTGAGTTTTTTTCCAATCTTAATTAAATTTATTGATGCTAAACAACCATTATCAATTCAGGTTCATCCTGATAATGAATATGCGCTTCGTGTTGAGCATGAATATGGAAAAACAGAAATGTGGTATATCTTAGATTGTGAACCAGATTCGTTTTTATATTTTGGTGTAAATAAAGAAATTACTAAAGAAGAATTTGAACGTCGAATTCATGATAATACTTTATTAGATGTGTTAAAAGCGGTTCCAGTACATAAGGGAGATGTTTTCTTTATAAAATCGGGTACAATTCATGCGATTGGTGCAGGAATTCAGATTTGTGAGATCCAACAAAACTCAAATACAACATATCGTGTTTATGATTTTGGTCGTGTTGGAAAAGATGGTAAACCTCGTGAATTACATATTCAAAAGGCGATTGATGTTTCAAATCTAAGTCCGATTGAATCTGATTTTAAACCATGTGGTCCTGAAGAAAAGAATGGTGATTGTGATACTGCTCGTTTGGCAACTTGCGAATACTTTACTACATATGAGTCTACATTGAATGGTACAACAACGCTTTATGTTGATGATGAAAGTTTTGGTTCTATCTTGTTGATTGAGGGTAATGCGACAATTGAAAATGATGGTACAACTTTAGAAGTAAATAAAGGAGATTCTGTATTTATTGATGCGAATAGTGGTGATGTAAAAATCACAGGGAACTGCCAATGGATATATAGCAGGGTTTAATCCCCTGCCTATTTTTTAGTTATGAAAGAATTTCAAAAAAGATTTAATAGACTGGTATATTAAAAATCATCGTCCTTTAGAATTTCGTTTAAAAGAAAGAGCCTTATGAAATATGGATCAGTGAAATCATGGCCCAACAAACTCGTATTGAGGCTATGCTTCCATATTTTAAAAGGTGGATGCAGTTGTTACCGAATATTGAGAGTGTCGCAAAGTGTGATGATGAGAAGCTAAATAAGTTATGGCAAGGATTAGGTTATTATTCGCGGTGTAAAAATATAAAGAAATGTGCCATAGAATGTGTTGAAAAACACAATGGAAAATTACCTTGCACAAAAAAAGAAGAATTATTAAAATTACCTGGAATTGGCCCATACACGGCAGGTGCCATAGCTTCCATTGCGTATGGACAAAGAGTAAGTGCAGTCGATGGGAATGTGATTCGTGTATTTTCTAGGTTGTATGATATTTATGAGGATGTTACCAAGACAAGTGTGAAGAAACAGATTGAAATGTTAGTAGATGAAAGTCTTCCTTCAAAAAAGAAGAGATTTCTTACTATAATCAAGCGTTGATGGAACTGGGAGCACTTATTTGTATTCCCAAAAGTCCAAGGTGTGATATTTGTCCAATCAAAAAATATTGCGAAGCTTCAGATCCTGCTTCTTTGCCTTATAAGCCAAAGAAAAGTGCACGTAAAATCGAGTATAAACATGTGTATGTTTGGATACATCAAAATAAGGTTCATGTTGTAAAAAGAGCGGATACCGGTTTGTTGGCAGGACTTTATGGCTTTGATGAAACGAAACCAGAACATATTATAGAAAGTATTGAATTAAAACCTTATATACATATTTTTTCACATGTGGAGTGGCATATGGATGCGACGTTGTGTATAGTAGATAGGGAAGATTCAAATTATAAAACAATTGAAGAAATAGAAGAGTATATCGCATTACCAAGTGCATTTATGCCGTTTATGAAACAAGTAGAGGAGTATTTATGGAAAAAGTAGAAATTGAAAGTTTTACTTTAGATCATACTAAAGTAAAAGCGCCTTATGTGCGTTTGATAAGTGAAGAAAAAAGGACCTAACGGAGATATTGTATCAAATTTTGATGTTCGCTTATGTCAACCGAATCGACAAGAGATACCAACCGGAGTTATGCATACTTTAGAACATTTGTTCGCATTATATCTTCGCCCTAGAATTACTGGGTATTTAGATTGTTCACCATTTGGATGTCGTACAGGATTTCACCTTTTAGCATGGGGAAAACATTCAAGTAAAGATGTTGCGATTGCCGTAAAAGAAGCTTTAGAGCTAATCACAACTACAGAATGGGAAGATGTTCCGGGTACAGAAGAAAAAGAGTGTGGTAACTACAAAGATCATTCTTTATTTGGCGCTAAGGAATGGGCAAAAGAAATTTTAGAGAAGGGAATGAGTTGCGACCCGTTCGAAAGAAAAATTGTGTAAGAGAATGTGAAATTCTCTTTTTTTTTTTATTTGAGTTGCCCTATTTATCGTGTCGTTTCTATGTTAAAATATAGTATAGTCTTTAAAAAGGAGAACTTATATTATGGCAGGAATTTTTGGAAAATTATTTTCAGAAGAACAACGTGAATTATCTGCATTAGAAAAGATTGCAGATCAAGTATTAAAATATGAACCAGAAATGCAGGCATTATCAGATGATGAGTTGCGTGCAAAAACGGATGAATATAGAAAAAGAATTGCGGATGGAGAAACGGTAGATGATCTTCTTCCTGAAGCGTTCGCAACGACTAGAGAAGTCGCTTATCGTGTAATCAACGAAAAACCTTATAAAGTTCAGATTATGGGTTCGATTGCGATGCACAAAGGTGATATCTCAGAAATGAAGACTGGTGAAGGTAAAACTTTAACAACTACAATGTGTGTATATTTGAATGCACTTGCAGGTCAAGGTGTTCATGTAATCACAGTCAATGAATATTTGGTCGGGTCGTGATGTCGCCTGGATGGGTGAAATTTATCGTTTCTTAGGTTTAACTGTTGGTGTAAATACACGTGATTTAAAACCAAGAGAAAAAAACGTGATGCGTATGCATGTGATATTACATATACAACAAACTCAGAACTTGGATTTGATTACTTGCGTGACAACATGGTTACAGAAGTTGAAGACCGTGTAATGCGTGGACTTCACATGGCTGTAATCGATGAAGTTGACTCTGTATTAATTGATGAGAGTCGTACACCATTGATTATTTCAGGTGGTAAAAAACAAACCGCAAACTTATACATTCAGTCGGATCGTTTTGTGAAGACTTTAATAGCTCCAGAATATGAAACAGATAAGTTTACTCATGAAAAAACTTTGATTTCTGGAGATTATGATATAGATGAAAAGACACGTCAGATCATGTTGAGTGAAGATGGTGTTCATAAGGCAGAAAAATTCTTTAAGATCAAAAACCTTTACGATATTGAACACACTCAACTTGTTCACCACATTAACCAGGCTTTAAAGGCAAACTACATCATGATGCGTGAAGTTGAATATGTAGTTAGTGATGAAAAAGAAATTGTTATCGTTGATCAATTTACAGGTCGTATGATGCCAGGACGTGCATATTCAGATGGTTTACACCAAGCTATTGAAGCTAAAGAAGGGGTTCCAATCAAAGAAGAAACTTCGACTTTGGCGACAATCACATACCAGAACTTCTTCCGTCTATATGAAAAATTGGCTGGTATGACGGGTACCGCAAAAACTGAAGAAGAAGAATTCTTATCAACTTACAATATGAAAGTTGTTGTTATTCCTACAAACCGTCCAGTAGCTCGTAAGGATCTTCCTGATGAAATCTATGCACATAAAAAAAGATAAATATCTTTGCATTGGTACGTGAAGTAAAACGTTTGTATGAAACAGGACAACCAGTTCTAGTTGGTACGATTGCGGTAGAAACAAGTGAGGTTATTTCACAATTATTAAATAAGGAACACATTCCTCATGAAGTATTAAATGCGAAAAACCATGCTCGTGAAGCAGAAATCATCGCAAAGGCGGGTCGTCCAAAATCAGTTACAATTGCGACAAACATGGCTGGTCGTGGTACCGACATTAAATTAACAGAAGAATCACGTAAATTAGGTGGTTTAGCTTGTATTGGGTAGTGAAAGACATGAATCTCGTCGTATTGATAACCAGTTGCGTGGACGTTCTGGTCGTCAAGGAGATCCTGGTTTCTCACGTTTCTATGTATCTTTAGAAGATTCATTGATGGTTCGTTTTGGTGGCGACAAGCTACAAAAGCTATTTGAAAAAATGGGTGATGAACAAATTGAATCAAAGGCAGTTACAAAATCAATCACAATGGCTCAAAAACGTGTTGAAGGATATAACTTCGATATGCGTAAACAATTGTTAGATTATGATGATGTATTACGTCGTCAACGTGAAATTATTTATGCACGCGCAATCGTATTTTAGAAGCAGATGAAGTGCATGATATGGTTCGTGTTGTATTTGAAAAAACAATTGAACAAACTTTACAAGCTAATTTATCGGATCAAAAGAAACAAACAATCGATGTTGCAGGCGTTGTTAAATCCATTGAAATGATGGGTATGGTGAAGATAAGGCGATTCGTGCAAATGAACTTGAAGGAAAGTCTTATGATGAAGTTAAAGAATATTGTGTAAATAAGATTTGGAATGAATATGAAGCTGAAATCAAAGATGTTAAGCGTCAATTCTTGCCTTTTTGAAAAGACAGTTGTGTTACGTAATATTGACCGTAACTGGATCAACCATATTGATATGATGGATAAATTGCGTAGTGGTATCTATTTGCGTTCTTATGCACAAAATAACCCTCTACAACAATATGTACAAGAAGGATTCGATATGTTTGAAGAAATGAATCAAAGAATTGATCGTGAAATCACATTCTTTTTATTAAAGGTTCGTATTCGTAAGGAGCATGCAGCTTAATGGAACTATATGAATTGAAACAAGGAGTGAGTACTCACCTAGAGAAATTACATTCTTTAGGTGAGTCACTTTGACTTATCTAGTAAAAATAAACAAATTGAAGAATATGATAAACAAACTTTAGAACCAGATTTCTGGCAAGATCAAAAAAAAGCTCAACAAGTGATTCGTGCAAAAAACGCATTAAAAGATATTGTGGATTGTTATGAAGAATTAGATTTACAATTGACTTCACTAAATGATACGGTGATGAATTAAAGTCTGAATTTGATGAAGAACTGATGATGATTGCCGAAGAAGAATATGCGGATATGGATAAGAAATTCGAGAATTTTGAAATCCAAGTCTTATTAAGTCATGAATATGATCAAAACAATGCCATTTTAGAAATTCACCCTGGAGCCGGTGGAACCGAGTCTTGTGACTGGGCAAGCATGTTGTATCGTATGTATACAAGATATGCAGAAAAACATGGCTTTAAAGTGAGTGTTCTAGATTATTTACCAGGGGATGAAGCTGGTATTAAAAGTGTAACTTTCCTTGTCGAAGGAGATAAGGCTTATGGCTGTCTGAATTCCGAAAAGGGAGTACATCGTTTAGTTCGTATTTCGCCATTTGATTCAGGCGCTAGAAGACACACTTCTTTTGCGAGTTTAGATGTTATGCCTCAATTTAATGATGAAATTGAAATTGACATCAAACCAGAAGATTTGATTGTAGAAACAAAACGTGCTTCAGGTCTTTGGAGGACAAACATATCAATAAAACGGATAGCGCGGTTCGTATGGTGCATAAGCCAACGGGTATTGTGGCTACATGTCAAAATGGACGTAGTCGGCATGAAAATAGAGAAGAATGTTTGCGTGTCTTAAAGTCTCGTTTATATCAATTAGAAATTGAAGAACAAGAAAAAAAGATTGCTCAAATTAAAGGTGTGCAGTCGGCCAATGAATGGGGAAGCCAGATTCGAAGCTATGTCATGCATCCATATAGCTTAGTTAAAGATGTTCGTACAGGTTATGAAACAAGCCAAGTTCAATCTGTATTAGATGGAGATCTTGATGAATTCATCTTTGCGTATTTAAAATCACAAATTCAATAAAATCGGCGCTCTAAAATAGTGTAGGGTTATGTGAAAATACCGGCTTTAAATTATTGTAGGGTTTCCGTATTAGGTTAAGAAAACTTAAATTTATGAATTTACTAAAAATGGGTCATATTCACCACTTTGTTGGTGAAATGACCCTTTTTTTGGTCTAATGATTTATTTGATGTTTTATTTATTTTTCTTGTAACGTCCTCTAGGCCAACCTTTCATACGAATAGATTTGTGTGAACCTGCGTAATTTGGCTTTGTAGTTTTATTCATGCAATAAAGGCATCTGTTTCTATATCTCAGAAAGTTTTTATATCCTTTTGCGTTGTTTTTAATTTCTTTTGCGATTCCATTTTTGGATTCCATGATTCCATTCGTAATGCGTCGACCATCTATAAAAAGTAAAAGAATTGATTATTTCTTGAGACCAGTTAATCAGTGTCTTTTTTAATTTTAAAATTTCTTGAATATTGCTCTTTTTCATTTCTTCGATATGTTTCCATAAATCATTTTCTGCATTTTCTAAATTAGAATGCTTATTAAAATACACGTAATCACTCTTTAAATAGTACGCAGTCCTTAATTCATCAGATATTCCAAGAATAAGGTCCAGAATTTGTGGGTAGTTGATATACCTGTGTAGTTTCTTGTTCCATTTTGATTCGTTTTCACAAACTTCATCTTTGAACAGGGTCCAATTGAATTTTTTCAAAAGGTATTCAACAGACTTTTTGGGAACTTGTTCATTACGCGTTTTCGAACTTTATCTAAGGCTTCATTATAGTTTTTGATCACATGAAACGGATCCGCACATACTTTAGCTTTTGGAAGACGTAGTTTTACAACAGATCTGTAAGTTTCATAAAGATCCATAGATACATATTCTACATTTTCTCTTTCTGATTTAGGTATCTTTTCAAAATAGTTTAACAAGGTGGTTTTGCGCCTGTTTATAATGACATCGATTAGATTGCTAGTTTCAAAATCTAAAAGAAGACAAGAGTATTTATTCTTTCTAGATGTTTTTGAATAGATCTCATCTATACAAATGACTCTGGGAAGTGTCTGACGAGGTATGTTCACATAATCATCAAATATAGCTTCACTTGTGTACTTGATATATTGTTGTGCTTCGCAAAATTAAGAAAATGTTGAATTGTATTCTTTCAGCTCATTAAGTACGTTTATAATAGTGAGTTTACTTATTGAATGTTCGGTAGCCACAAAAGGATTTGGTTCATAAAAAGTCCTTCCACAGTCTTTACATACAAATCTTCTAGCATGATAGAGAAGCACACAATTACGCTGATTATATGCAGAATGTTTGATTTTTCGAACTTTATATTCTTTTATGTTTCATGAATACGAACCGCAGTTTGGACATGAAGTTTCTCTTCTTTTGAGAGTAAAATCATGATACAAAATACCATCTTTTGAATAGCTTGAAAAATCTTCCAAGTCTTTTAGTTCAATGTTTAGAATATCTGTTATAATTTCATCAGTGATAAAAATCACTCCTTCCATGAAAATCATTAGGCCAAATATGATTCTACTATGGAAGGTTTTTTTTTTTTAAGGAAATATAAAAAATGGGACGAACACGACCCTACGATATTTTATAGAATTTTTTTTACTACTTATAAAACGACCCTATAAAAATTTAAGGACTATGTTCGACCCTACAAGAATTTAAATATCCATAAAATCCAATCGAAAGGTTGGATTTTTCTATATTCGCTCATAAAAAGTGTAATTATTTTAAATTATCCGCTCATAAAAGTATAAAATACTCTTATCAAGAGGTTAAGAATATGAATGTATATTATCATTTACCGGGCTTATTTGAATTCTATGAATTTTATAAAAAGTTTTTGCCCCTATTTAAAAATAAATCAGAATATTTCTATGACTGGTGTAAGATTGGCTCTATTTATGGCTCACCATCTGATTGTATATGGTCTGGTGGACGCATCAGTTATGCAGATTGTGATCCAAAAAAGTATTTGCTTTGATGAAAGAATACAATATATCTTCACGTCTTACATTTAGTAATTCTTTGATTGAAGAAAAAGATTTCTCCGATATAAAATGCAATGAATTATGTCGATTGTTGAATTTAGATTTAAACAATGGGATTATTATTCATTCAGATTTATTGATGAAATATTTGAAATCAAAATATCCAAATCTATATTTTGTATCTTCAACCACAAAAGTATTAACGGATTTTAATGATTTTGAAAAGGAAGTAGAAAATTCAGACTTTACGTATGTAGTCCCTGATTTTCGATTGAATAAACAATTAGAAAAGTTGAATTCACTATCTGAAGTATATAAACCAAAGGTAGAATTTTTATGTAACGAATGTTGCTTTGGTATGGATGTAAAGATCGTAAGGAATGTTATAAATCGGTTTCTAGACAAAAATCTAGGTATTGATTGTATGGATCATGTATGTAAGGCCCCTTTTTCAAAAGGAAGGGTATCGTTTTTCTAGAGTGATGGAAAATCCTGCATTTATTAGTTTAGAGGATATTTTAAATATCTATGTTCCTATGGGCTATTCAAATTTTAAAATCGAAGGAAGAGATTTAGGAAGTGCCCTATTATTAGAATTTATTCTTTACTATATGGTAAAACCACAATACCAAATTCATGTTCGTGAAGCAATGTATTTAGATGCAATGTTAGACTTATTTTAGGAGAAAATGATGATTGAAAAAAGACACACAGTACGGAAATATTTAGATAAACCATTAGATGTTGATTTAATAAGTTTATTAAATGCACGTATTGAACAAAACAATGAATTGTATGATTTGACATTGAAACTCGTGATGAACAACTCCGATGGTATTTCTAGTTTGGCTAGACTCATGTCGAATAATACGGTACAAAACTATATCATTCTTGCAGGTAAAGAATGTTCAAGTTTGGATGAGAAGATAGGCTATTGTGGCGCTGACTTAATTTTGTATGCCCAAAGCCTTGGGCTAAATACATGGTGGTGTGGAGGTATGTTTAATGGCAAGAATGCTCTTAAACATTTATATGATAAAGATGTTAGAGTCAATGGTGTCATTGCGATTGGATATGGAAAAACACAGGGTGTACCGCACAAATCAAAGACAAATGATCAAATTAGCCATTACCAAGGAGTAGTTCCAGATTGGTTTAACGCGGGTATCAAAGCTTTATTATTGGCACCAAGTGCTTTAAATAGACAGACCGTATATATAGTAAATGGTGTGGGAAATAAAGTGAGTTTTAAAGTGAAAAAATGGACCTCTATCACAAATCGATTTAGGCATAGGAAAATATTTCTTTGAGCTTGGTGCAGGTAAATCAAATTTTGAATGGAGTTAATATGATACATATTGAGGATGAAATCTTTTTAAAGAAGAAATTTGATTTTGATAAGCTAAAAAGTTTTGACTTTTCAATAGTGGATAATAAATATATCTATACAGAAGACTTTATGGATTCAAATTTTAAAAGCTATAATTGAAATATCGGATGTTTTAAAAGGTAAAGTCATTGATAATTTCAGTAATGAAGAATATATGCCGCTACGCATCGAATCCTATGATGGAGAGTATATCTGTAAAGTTCGTGAAGCATACAAATCCATATTAAAAAGAATTGCGGATGCATGATGTACAGATGTGTTTTGCGAGTGATCAAAGCCAATCGCATTGCGAATTTGATTTATGAAAGGTATGGTGTAAAACCGGATTTTCCATGGAAGGATGACAATGGTGTTTTTCGTCATTTAGACAATAATAAGTGGTTTTCCCTTATTATGTATGTGAAGTGGAACGCTCTTTTTTAAAAGATGGAAATACCCGTATGGTAAACATTATGAATCTAAAAAGCGAAGAACACTATGATATTGATGGAATTTATCCGGCTTATCACATGAATCACAAGAGTTGGATATCTTTGGCTTTAGATGATACATTATCTGATTCATTAATTATGGAATTGGTTTCAAAAAGTTACAATTTAACAAGAAAGAAAAGGCGCAAATAATGCGTCTTTCATACTTTTTAGCCAATTGGTGATGATAAAACTTGCCATAAAAATGATTCGTCTTATATGAGTTAATGATGACATTTGGCGCTACATTTAATACACAATCAATCACATCAGCTTCTTCATAGCTCGAAATAACTGTTTTACAAATATAGAATTTCTTATTACTGTAAGCCCCATACGCATCAATAACACTCATACCATGTTTGAAGTTTTCTGTATAAGCCTTTGTGATAATGTCTGGATTTTCGGTTGTGATTTCAACAGTAATCTGGGCATATCTGTGATAGAAACGAGAAATAGTTTGGGTTGAAATAAATTGGAAGATAATTGAATATCCCGCATGTACCCATCCAAAGAAAAGACCGAAAATAATTAAAATAATCGTATTAAAAATAAAGACATAATCCCACAAGCTTTTATGAATCTTATTAGAAATGTACAGGGCTATAAAGTCTGTACCGCCAGTAGATCCATCTGCCTTTAAAGCGAGTGTAATACCAATTCCATATAAGAATCCACCAAATAATACGTTTAGGACTAGATCATCAAAGAAGGGAGTAAAAGAGAAAATATTTAAAAAGAATGATACAAGTCCAAACTGTAGGCAACTCAAGAATACAAATCGTTTTGAAACAGATTTATAACATATTAATCTTTGCCGGAATATTTAACATAAGAATTCCTAATGAAATAGAAAAATGGATGTTAAATAAATTACAGATTTTATGAATTAATATCGCAACTCCGGTAAATCCACTAGACAATAAATTGCACGGATTCATAAAGACTTGAATTACATATACTTGAATAAAAGCACTTAATATGGTCATGATAACTGAAAGTATTAAGTGTAGATTTTTGTTTTTGAAAAATGTCGAATTTCTTTTGTCATGCGAATCACCATGGATAATTATATTGGAAAAGATTTTTAATTCTTTGAAGCTTCCTTCCTTGTACTAGGAAATTTCCTAATATTAGGAAAAACGCATGTTAATAAAGAGGGAAAATCATATAAAATATAAATATGGGGGTGTACTAAAAGCGAATAAAAGACAAGAGAAAATTGTTCTATTGTTGAATGATACAAAGGCGTGGATGACAGGAAAAGAAATCTCTAAGCTTATGCAGGTATCGGATCGAACAATTCGTAGTGATATCGATGCGATCAATCGCTATTATGAACAGCCAATTATTGAATCCAACTTACGAAGTGGATATCATATTCGAGATGAAATTAATGTTACATTGCCTACAAAGACAAAAATTTATAATACCTCAAACACCTCAAGAAAGATGTGTGTATATTATACGTGTGTTATTGTTTGAGAAAAAAGAATTAAACTTGATGGATCTACAAGATCAAGTGTTTATTAGTGGTTATTCAATTGATAATGATATCAAAAGAATTAAGAAAATATTAGAGAATTATAACGATTTAAAATTGATTCGCTCTAAAAAATCACATTCATTTAGAGGGTAGCGAAGATGAAATGCGCAAACTCTATAAAGATTTACTTACGGAAGAGACGCAAGGAAATTTCTTGAACCTAAATAAGCTTTCGAGTATGTTTAAAGGTTTTGATTTATTAAAAGTCAAAGATATCATGGAAAATATTTTAAAAAGAATATAATTATCGTATTCGTGAAATGGCAATTCCTATGTTGATGATACATATTGGTGTGGCGATTGAAAGGATGTTGCACCACAATTACATCAAAACAAGTCGTGGAACAGATCTTGAAAACACAAAAGAATATCAGATTGCCAAAGAATTCTTTAATCGTGTATCTAAAATTGTGCGTATTGATATCAATGAAAACGAAGTTGAATTATTAGCCTTATTATTGATGGGCAAAAATTCAATGAACCTTCAAAATGATTTGGTTTCTGCTTATAGTAAACATGGCTACAATGTGAATGAATTGGTTTCGCAAATTATCGAATCTATTAAATCAGACTATGATATAGACTTTTCAAAAGATGTAGATTTACGTTCTGGTATCGCACTACATTTGCAAGGGTTGGTTGAAAGAAAGAATAAAAATATTCATATCGATAATATGTATCTTCAAGAATTGAAGAAAAAGTACCCATTAGTTTTTGAATTGTCTATTCGTGTTGGTGAGATTTTAAATGAAGAATTAGAAATCGATATTTCTGAAAATGAGCTAGGCTTTTTGGCTCTTCATTTAGGTGCTTTGCCTATGAAAGAACGCATAATCATCAACATTATAAAGCCATTATGATTTATCCTGTGGATCAGGCTTTTGGTGATATTTTACTTAAGAAAGTGGATTTCTTATTTAACGAACGCATGGATGTGATTCAAAGTGTGAGTTATTTTGAAGAAAAGACAATAAAAAAGAATTAGATCCAGATTTGATTCTAACAACGTCACCACTACAACATAATTTAGATATTCCAACGGTTCAAATTTCTGTGTTTATCACAACAGAAGATGAGAGTCGTATTTTCCAAACGTTAAATGCGTTGGATAAAAAGAGATTTCAAAATGAGTTTAAAGCTCAAATCATTGATTTGATTGAACCTGAAACTTTCCATTTGAATTTAAAAACAGAAACACCAGAAGAAACAATTGAATATATGTGTGACCACTTGAAAAAACTTGGTTACAGTGATGATGCGTTTAAAAAATCAGTTCTTCAAAGAGAAAAAATGGCATCCACAAGTTTTGTGTATTCATTTGCGGTACCACACTCATTGAATATGGCAAGTTTTCGATCTTCGATTTCTGTTGCGTTTTTAGAAAAACCAATCAAATGGGGAGAATTTGAAGTGAAGATGGTTATGTTGCTTTGGCAATTAATGAAGTATACAAAGATACTTTGGTTATGTTCTTTGATTGGTTAAGCAGTATGATCAATAACGCAAATCATTTTGTGGCTTTATTAGAAAGTCAAAGCTATGAAGAATTTATATCAAAAATAATCGAATAGAAAGGTTGTGCAAATATGGATAAAACACATCGTTATGGAGTAAAACTGAAGAAAAGTTCAGTAAATAGTTTTTATAGAGGCGTTGCCTATCTGATTGATTGGTATGCGGCAACAATGTTTGCTTTGGAATCCCTATTGTCTTAATTGGAAGCATTGTAAATCATACAACTTCCGTATCGCAAGACTTATCTAAAATTCCGGCCCCATACAATATTTTGGTAGCTTTGTTGGCGATTGTATTCTATTTAGGATATTTTGTGATTCTTGAATTGTATGTATATAAAGGACAAACCTTTGGTAAACGCATTATGAAATTAAAGGTTGTGAAAAACGATGAATCGGATGTAGATTTTAAAACAATTTTAATGCGCGAAGGACTAGGAATCATGATCGTTGAAGGCTATATTGCGAATAGTTCAAGTTATTTGCGTCAATTGATTCAAATCGTTACAGGCATTCCAATTATGGATATGGCGGTATATGTATTTGGAATTATTAGTGCTTTGTTTCTATTCTAATGGGTATGGCAAGTCCATCAAGAAAAATGCTTCATGACCGTATTGCGAATACACATATTATTAGTGTGGCAGATACGGAAAAGTAATTTCCTAGATGTAGGAAAACATTTAGTGAATTCATTATCAATAGCTGTGATAAAGTAAAGACAGACTAATAAAGGAGAGTGTTTATGGACAAGCTAGAAAAAATTTTAATGCCTATGGCAGATGTTCTAACTAAAAATCGAGTGTTAATCGCAATTCGTGATGGTTTCTTGATTTCTACACCATTATTAATTGTTGGTTCAGTCTTCTTGTTGATTGCAAACTTCCCAATTCCAGGATGGGATGCTTTGCAGTATCATCAGTACTTGGTGCAGGTTGGACAGACTGGTTCAAGGCGGTATCTCGTGCATCATTTAACTGTACAGGTTTATTAACTGCATTAGGTACAGGATATGCGATGGCAAGAGAATTTAAAGCAGACAAGATTCAAGGTGCTGCCGTTGCATTGGTTTCTTATTTTATTTTAATGCCAACAATTCACACAGCTGTTAGAGATTCAGGTGAAGTTGTTGAAGATGCTATTTTCGCAGGTTTAGATTTTGATTATATCGGACCAAACGGAATTTTCATGGCCTTGATTTGTGCGACTCTTGGAGTATGGTTATTTGCCTTCGCTTATAAAAAAGGGATGGACAATTAAGATGCCTAAAGGTGTACCTCCTGCAGTTGCAGATTCATTCGCTGCATTAGTGCCAAGTGCTCTAGTTATGGGAGTTGCATTCTTAGTACGTATTGTTTTCTCATTCACAGAATTTGGATACTTCCAAGACTTCGTAGTAGCCATTCTACAAACACCATTGGAAGGTTTAGGAGATACATTAGGAGCTAACGCATTATATTCATTCATGTGTACTTTCTTCTGGTTCTTTGGTATCAACGGACCAAATTGTATGTAACTCAGTATTCTTCATTGGTAACGTATTAACTGCAAAACAATTAATCGCATTCGAAGCTGGTGAAGCATTACCATATATCTTCACAAACCCATTCAGTAACTTCTTCTGTAACTTCGGTGGTGGAGGATCTACTCTATCATTAGTAATCTTGATGGTTACAGTATGTAAATCTGAACGTATTAAACAATTAGGAAAATTATCTATTGTCCCAGGATTCTTTGGAATCAACGAACCAATTATCTTCGGTTTACCAGTTGTATTAAACCCAGTTATTGCGATTCCATTTATTTTAGTTCCAATGATGAACTTGATCCTATCATATTTCGCAACTTTATGGGGTATTATTCCACGAACAACAGGTGTAAACTTACCTTGGACAACTCCAATTGGATTCTCAGGATGGTTGGCTACAGGATCTTGGAGAGCAAGTGTATGGCAAATCTTCTTGTTGGTATTAGGATTGATGATTTATTATCCATTCATTAGAACATTAGATAAAAAATATTTAGCAGAAGAAGGCTGCTGCCTTTAAAAATGAGTCAAGCGAAGAAGACGATATCTCATTTGACGATTTAGATTTAGATAATCTATAAGATTAGGAGGATAACACAATGAAAGTTATGATGATTTTTTGACCAGACACAAGCTTTGGTTTAGGAGGAAAAAGAAAGTCCTGATTTACCTATGGGCGGAAAAGCAATGGGAATTGGTTCTTGTGAAATGTTTACTCGATTCTTGGATCAACAAGGAGGGAAAGTCATCGCTACTTTATATTGTGGAGACGGTACTTTTTTAGCCGAGCCAGAACTTAACGCAAAGAAGTTTGCGGCTATGGCAAAAAAATTTAATCCAGATGTAGTTATCTGTGGACCATGTTTCAACTATGCAAATTATGGTATCATGGCTGCTAAATCACCTTTGAGCAATTTCAGAACTAACAAATATTCCTGCTTTTGCGATCATGTCACAAGAGTGTGAAAAGGCTATTGAAACATACAAAGATAAAGTTACAATTTTAAAAATGCCTAAAAAAAGGTGGAATCGGATTGAATGAATCATTAAGCGCTATGTGTGAATACGCTAAAATGTTAGTCGACAAAAAAGATACTGCCTTTGAATTCTTAGAAAAACATGCTTATTAATAATGACCAGCTCGATTGAGTTGGTTTTCTTTATGTTCCTAACAATAGGAAACACATTTGGAATCTAGTGAAACAAAATAGGTCTATACTGCTTTATATAAGGAGGACATAATCATGTCAGAAACATTAAAAATACTTAATACTTTAACACAAACAATTTCAATTTCAGGAGATGAAAAAAAATGTTGGCAAATGTATGGCACAATACTTAGAGTCATATTGTGATGAAATTGTATATGATAATTTAGGCTCTGTATTTGGCGTAAAGAAAAGTAAAAAGGAAAACGCAAAGCGCGTATTAGTAATTACACACATGGATGAATCAGGATTAATGATCACAAAAATTAATGATAATGGAAGTGTTTGAATTTATTGAAATAGGTAAAATCAATAAACAATACTTACCAGGAAGTCGTTTGCGTGTAAAAACAAAAACAGGTGAAGTCAATGCCTTTGTGGTAGGTACAGAAAAAAAATGGTTATCGATTTTGGAACGTATTCAAAAGAAGAAACATTAGCACTTGGTGTATTTGTAGGAGATAGTGTCGTTGTAGACGGTCCATTTGTCAAAAGTACAAAAACAATGTATTTCAAAAGCATTAGAATCAAGAGTTGGATGTTTAATGGTGTTGAATTATTAAAAAGTCATTAGAGATAAAGAATTTGATTTTGATTTATATGTTGGAGCTTGCGTTATGGAAGAAGTAGGACAGACGAGGCGCTACAACAGCTACAGGACTAGTAAAACCTGATCTAGGTGTTGTACTTGGTTGTAAGATAGCTAAAACATTAGATGAAAAAAAGACCAAAGCGTAGGAGAGCTAGGAAAAGGCTTATTAGTATCTTTCTACGATAAAGGAATGATGCCAAACCGCGGTTTATTAGATGCATTAGTACAAATCTGTAAAGAGGAAGATATCGCATATCAGCACTACTATAGTATGGATCTAAATGAAGGGGCATGGGTACACAAATTGTTTGCTTTGGATGTCCAACACTCAATGTATCGATTGCGATTCAAAATGCATATAGCGCAATTGAAAGTATGGATCTAAATGATTATGACTGCGCAAAAAAAAAGCTTTAACTGTATTTGTTGAACATTTAAATGAAGAAAAAGATTCAAGAATTTAAGGAATCAAATCGATAGGTGATACTATGGAACAAGCAATTGGTGATATTAATTTAGAAATGCTTTGAAAGAATTAAGTGAGGCTCATGGTATTAGTGGAAACGAAAAAGAAGTGAGTCGCATGATGAAAAAGTGGATGAGTCCCTATGCGGATGAAATCACATATGATAATTTAGGATCCATCATTGGACTTCAAAAAAGGAGAAGAAGACCAGCTTCTACTTTTATGATTTGTGGACACATGGATGAAGGTGGTTTTCTAGTGCGCGAAATTGATGAACAAGGCTACATTCGTATGCTCCCAGTTGGAGGATGGTGGGGACATGTACTACCTAGTCAGACGCTTGTAGTGACAACACATGAAGGGAAAAGATATCAAGGTGTTGTAGGATCGAGTGCGCCTCATGGATTGAGTAAGGAAGTCAAAGAAAAAGTTATTCATCCCTTAGATTTATTTTTAGATTTGGGTGTCGCAAACCGTGCTTTGAAGTTGAAGAATTAGAATTCAAATTGGCGATATGATTACGCCAGATACAGAATTTACAGTTATGAACAACCCAAACTATTTAATGGGAAAAGCCTGGGATGATCGTTTATGTGCAGCTATGGTTGTAGATGTAATGCGTCTTTTAAGTCAAGATAAGCATAAATGTAATTTATATGGTGTTGGTACGGCACAAGAAGAAGTTGGTTTAAGAGGAGCAAGAACAGCCGCAAATATGTTACATCCAGATGTTGCGATTGCCTTAGACGTAACAACAAGTATGGATACACCAATGGATAAAGGAATCAATGGCTTAGGAAAAGGTGTTGTATTAAGTTTAATGGATGCGGGAATTATTGCAAATAAAAATTTTATCGCAAAGATGGAAGAAATCTGTAAAGATTTAGATTTAGACATCAATTATGACATGATGACATGTGGTGGAACAGATGCCGATAATATTCATAAAGCACATGATGGTGTTGTCACAATGACATTATCTATTCCTACACGTTATATGCATTCTCATCGATTGATCATTCATCGTAAGGATTATTGGCAAACTGTATTATTAATGGCTGAATTTGCTCGTAGATTAGATAATGAATTGTTGCAGATTTTGAAAGGATAAAACAATGAAAGTATTAGTTGGAAGATTTAGTTCAGAATCCAATGAACACTCTAGATCTTTAATGAGTCTAGATAAATTTATTTTGAAATATGGAGAAGACTGTATCGACTCTATGTATTGTCGAGATATTTTTTTGAAAAAATGGCATTGAATTGATTCCAAGTATTGGTGCGATTGGACATCCCCATGGACCTGTAACTTTACAGGCTTATGAATTTATTGTGGATAAGTTCAAACAAAGTGTGAAAGAACATCTACACGAAATTGATGGAATCTTCTTGTTTCTTCATGGTGCTAGTAAGGTGATTGGTTTACAAGGAGGTTCAAAGAGAACATGCGATTCTACGCGAAATTCGTGCTATTGTTGGACCATATATGCCTATTGCCCTAGTTATGGATCCACACGGAAATTTATCGGAAGAATTAGTTTCAAATGTAAATCTATTAAGATGTTATAGACACTCACCACACATTGATACAAAGGAAACGTATCAATTTATGGCTAAAGATTTTATTGATCTATTAAATCATAGAGAAGATATTCATCCAATTTATTATCGTGTTCCCATTATTATTGGTGGAGAAAAAAGTGTATCTTTTGATGAACCCATGGTGTCTATCAACAATATGTTAGAAGAAGCTGAAAAGACAGGTCGCATTCGTTCACCTCTTTCCACATTGGTTATTTAAGACATGATGGACCAAACTTAGGATGTTCTGTTGTCGTATGTCCAAAGACAAAAAAGACACAGAATTTGCGGATATGTGGGCAAGAAAAAATTCGCGAATTTGCCTATTCAAAACGTCATGAATTCCACTATCATGGAAATGTAGCTTCTTTAGAAGATGCGATTAAACAAGTTGTTTATCGTGATCAGGAACATGCTTTATTACCGATTCTGGAGATAATGTAGGATCTGGTGCGGATGGCTTTAATAATTATGTTTTAAGACAAATTATGAATTTAGATGATTTTAATCATAAGAAATACTTAGTTTCGGGAATCGTTGATTTTAATGCACATGCTTTCTTAATGAACAAAAAGGTTGGCGACAATGTCGAATTTGATTTGGGTATGGACTATGATGAACTATGTCAGAAAATCCATATTAAAGGTAGTGTTGTAGCCAAAGGCTTAGGCTGAAGAAATGTATGTTGGTAAAGAAGATATTGGTACAGTAATTACTGTAAAGGTAGAAAACATGCCTGTGTATGTTGTGGTTGAAAATGATGCCATTCAATATTATGAGCCAGCCCAATATGTAACAAGCGGCCTAAATCTAGATGATTATGATGTCGTTGTTGTTAAACAAGGTTATATCTCAGCTTGAATTTGATGCATATGCATCGTATTGTGTTATGGCACTAACGGATGGGCCTACAAATCAAGCGAGTGAAAAGCTTGTATTTAGACAAATTCATAGACCAATGTATCCATATGATGATCGTGAATTAGACGAAATTTAAGGAAAAAATAAATCCACCGCTCGGTGGATTTTATCTTTATAAATAGTTTTGCATAAATGAATATGCATTGTTGAAACAAATCGCATTGATTTCTTCATCTGTGAATTCATTTTTTCTTGAGTTTTAGTGCAATATTTTGGATTTCTGTGATGTCCTTCATACCAACCACATTACTATCTTCCATGCCAGGAATATAGTCCATAAAATCAAAAACCTAATGCGATATGTTCAATACCAATCTTTTCTTTTAAGTATTCAAGGATTTCAATAAAGTCATCTAGTGTCGCATTTTTCTTTCTTGTTCTTCACAAACCAACGAACCGGAATACCTCCAACTAGTCCTTGTTTATTTCTAATAATGTCTAGTTGTAAATCGCTCAAGTTACGGTAATGATTGTATAAAGCCTTCACATTACTGTGAGATGCGATGATGGGCTTTGTACTTGTTTTTGCGATATCATAGAAGTTCCATTCGCAACAATGACTTGTATCAATGGCTATTCCAATATGATTCATAGCTTGAATCGCTTCAACACCTAGATCTGTTAATGGTTTATTATTTGTTCTTGCACCACAAGCTAAGGCATTATCATCGTTCCAAAGATAATGAACCAAGACGTACATTATGATTATATAACCATTGAATTTTATTTGTGACATCTTCTTTAATTCCACACATACCTTCAACACGATAAAGACTTGAATATCTTTATCGTTGTTAAATGAGAAATGTTTACTTGAATGAATACAATCATTGGCATATACGATACATTCTTGCATATCTTGCCATGATTCAGTGCCGCTAAAGCGAAAGAGACAATGGCAGAAAATTTCATGGTGCCTTCTTTAAAGCGAGGATAGTGAAATTCATCCAAACGATTCAACTGTTCTTTATGATCGAACAAATCATTTCCTATATCATCATGTAAATTCGCAAATGAGATCATGCGCTTAACTCCTTTAAGAAGTCTTGAATTTGATCGGCAATCGATTGTAGACTTTCTTGCCAGAACGATTCTTCTTCAATGTTGATATCTGCCATACTTGCGACATTTTCACAAGTATTTGTGGTTGTTGCGACTAGTAGTTTTTCATATTTAGGAATAAATGATGTCCCTTCCTTTTTTGAATTTTGCGTATAAACCACGAGAAAATAAAGCACCAAATGTATATGGGAAGTTATAGTACGCGATATCTGGAATGTAGTAATGTACCTTTGTAATCCAACGATAAGGATGTATCCAGTTCTTGTCTAAACCATCACCGAATGATTTATTTAGGGCTTCCTTCATTAGTTCACATAGTTGTTTGGCATTTAAGAAACCTTCTTCAATATGCTCAAATACAGATTTTTCAAATAAGAATCGCGCATAGATGTCCAATACGTTTTGACATAATGCCGATAATTGTGTATCAATGACTAATAATTTTTTCTTTTTTTAGGTAAAATGCTTGCCATATAGTTATACATTACATTTTCATTAAATGTACTTGCCGTTTCTGCCAGTGGCATACAATAATCACGGTTTAAAAATAGCTTGTTCTTCAATCATTTCTCCATGGAAAGCATGACCTAACTCATGGGCAACTGTAATAATATCACTTAATGTATTGTTGTAGTTTGTGATAATACGACTTTCATGGATCCAACCCAGGTTTTCACAGAATGCGCCAGGTTGTTTACCTTCATAAGTTGGATAATCAATCCAATGTTCATTAAATGCAGTTTTTGTCATTTCATGTAAGTTTTCACCTACTTTTTCAAAAAGCATCCAAAATATAGGATTCGCAATCTTCAATAGAGAAATTAAAGTCACATTCTTGTAAAGTGGCATAGATTTCATACCAAGGAAGACCATGATCATAACCTAGCATCTTGGCCTTTGTACGAAGGTATTTTCTAAATACAGGTAAATATTTTTGAATACTACTCATCATCGCATCTAGTGTTTTGGATGACATTCTTGATTCAATCAACATTTTTTCTAAAGGATCTTTATAGCCAAGTAAGCGTGCTTCTATAAGTTGTTGTTTCTTAATGGCACTTACCGCAAAGGCAAGTGGTGTTTCAATTGGTTTATAGGCTTCAAGCTCGGCTAGGAAGGCATCTTTACGAACGTTGGAATCATTATCATGACACATATTCTTTACTTGTGTTAAGGGTAAGCTGTTCCCACGATAGTTGGCCTTGGCATTTCCAGTTAGTGCATAGTACATGTCTGAGAAAGCTTTTTTACTTGTTGGATATACTAAGTTTAATATTTCCTGTCGTTTCTAAAGGCAATGTGTGTTTAGCATTGTTTAATTTTTTCTTCAATGATAAATTTATAGGTTGAATAATAACTTGATTGCTTGATTTCTTTATCTTCTAAGATTTTTGTCCATAATTCATTCATTTGATTTGCGGCTACAAAGACAAGCACTTAATACTTTGCTTGACCATAAAATAGCATCTTCATTGTTGGCTTCTACACTTAGTCTTAATGTTACATATAAACGAAGTCGATATTCTAAGTCTTTGATTTCTTCGAGTTGTTTAAAGGAAGTGTTTGTGGTCACGTTTTCTATTTTGTAGTTTACTAACTGGTCATAGTCCTTTAAAAAGATTGGATCATCATAACCAGTATATAATTTAGATAAATCCCATTTATAATTGTTTGTCATTTGTACACCTGTCTTTCTATATTAATTATAGGAAGTATAGGAATGGAATACTCAGAAAGGAATTTCCTAGATGTTAGAATAATCGAATATTTCCTAATCGCTAGGAAGTTCGATTCATAGAAAAGAAAATTTGTATGATGTACAATACAATCAGAACAAGGAGGGTATCTATGGAAAACTTGGAAATGATAAGCTTTCAAATTATTTCTTGTGTAGGTACTGCAAAATCGAGCTATATTGAAGCAAAGACGTAAGGCGCAGGAATACGAATTTGATAAGGCGGAAGAATTAATTAAAGAAGTAGATGCTATTTATATTAAAGGTCATGAAGCACATGCTTCTTTGATTCAACAAGAGGCAAGAGGAGAGTCTGTTGCGGTAAATATGTTGTTGATGCATGCAGAGGATCAATTGATGGCAGCTGAAAATTTTAAGGCTTTTTTGCCCAACAACAAATCGTGATTTTCAAGAAATTTCAAGATATTGAGAATAGGTAGGAGACGAATATGAAAAGAGTATACTTATTTTGTGATAATGGGATGTCAACAAGTATGATGGCACAACGTATGCAGGACGTGGCTGACAGTCACAACTTGCCAATTGAATGTAAGGCATTTTCATATAAAATCATTCAAGACATCATTGAAAAAAAATACTTTAGATTGTATCTTGATTGGTCCACAAACTAAATTCTTATTTGATGAAATCAATAAAAATACGGTGATAAAACACCAGTTATGGTTATTGATCCAACAGATTATGGTATGATGGATGCAGAAAAAGTATTAAAAAAGCTATCGTGCAAATGAAAAAATTTAAAAACAAATAAGGTCGCTTTTTTAAAGCGATTTTATTTTTGAATCATATGTAGGAGGAAAATGTATGTACGGAATTATCGCAACATGGAGAATGGCTTTAGAAGGAATTTCAAAAGCAGATTCTATGTTAAAAAATAACGAAAGTGCAAAGAGATTCGATTGAAGAAGCGATCAAAGCTGTAGAGGATTTTGAATACTACAAAAGTGTAGGATATGGAGGACTTCCAAATGAAGAAATGGAAGTGGAATTAGATGCTGCTTTTATGGATGGGGATACACTAGAATTTGGATGTGTTGGAGGCGTTAAAGATTTTGCCAACCCTGTTAGTATTGCACGTAGTCTAATGCACTATGATGCCAACAACTTCCTAATTGGTCAAGGTGTCTTTGAAAAATATGCTTCAAGACATGGCTTTGAAAGAAAAACAATGCTTACAGATCGTGCCAAGATTCATTATCACAATCGTACAAAAAGAAATCACAAATACGGAATTAAAACCATATTCAGGACATGACACAGTAGGCATGGTTTGTTTAGATACTGCAGGACATATGACAAGTGCTACAAGTACTTCTGGATTGTTCATGAAACATCCAGGACGTCTAGGCGATTCGCCTGTATGTGGTTCTGGATTCTATGTAGATTCTTTTGTCGGAGGAGCGAGTGCTACAGGTTTAGGGGAAGATGTTATGAAGGGCTGTGTTTTCTTATGAAATCGTTCGCCTAATGAAAGAAGGCATGCATCCTCAACAAGCGTGTGAAAAGGCTGCATACACGATTTTGATTTAGAATTAAAACGAAGAAGAGGGAAAGTCGGAGACATGTCTTTGATTGCGATGAATAATAAGGGGGAATGGGGTTGTGCTACAAATATTGAAGGTTTTAGTTTTGTAGTGGCAACTGAAAAACAAGTCCCAACAGTATATTTAGTAAATCATGATGAGGATGGAAAATGCACATTTGAAGTCGCAAGTAAAGAATGGATGGACAACTATATGGCCACGCGCACAGCTCCATTAGTAAGGAAATAAAATGGAAGAAGAATTATTAAAGAAAATCGATGAAATCAGCGAAGAGATGATTTCAGGAATCAAAAGAATTGTTCAAATCGATAGTGTACAAAGTGAAGCTAAGCCAGGTATGCCTTTTGGAGAAGGCGTAAATAAAGCTTTAGAAGAAGCATTGAAATTAGCTCGTGAATTAGGTTTTGAAACAGAAAACGTCGATCATATGGTGGGTATTGCCAAATATGGACAAGGAGAAGACTATATTGGCATTATGGGACATTTAGATGTTGTACCTGTAGGAGAAGGATGGAATCATCCTCCGTTCTCAGCTTATGAAGATGAAAATGGCAGAATCTTTGCCCGCGGCATTTTAGATAATAAAGGGCCGACTTTATCTTGTTTATACGCATTATATGCCATAAAGGAATTGAAAATTCAGTTAAAGCGTCCTGTTTATATTTTGTTTGGAACCAATGAAGAAACGGGATTTGAAGATTTAACACATTTCCTTGAAGTCAGAAAAACCACCTATTATGGGCTGGACACCCGATTGTAAATATCCGGTTGTATATGCGGAAAGAGGAAGAAGTACCTATCGTGTGAGTACGGCTGTTAAAAATAAAACTGTATTCAACCAATTTATTAATGAATATATTTTATCAGATAATGGATTTGGAAATAAATTGGGACTAAACATGGAGGATCCTGAATTTGGTAAAATGCAGATGAGCAATAAAAAGTCTGGTGGATTTAGAAGGAAAACTTGGCTTTGACTTCTCTTTTTAGCTATCCTGCAAGTATTAGTAATGATACAATAGAGGTGACAATCAAATCTAAATTAAGCAAAGGACTACAAGTAGAATGTATACATAATTATGATCCTGTTTATTTTGATAAAAATGGATTCTTATGTCAAACATTAAAGGCGACTTATGAAAAGGTAACAGGCATGGATGGTACGCCAGTTACAACTACGGGTGGAACTTATGCGAAGATCATGCCAAATATAGTTCCTTTTGGACCTAGTTTTCCTGGACAAAAGGGCATTGGGCACAATCCGAATGAATGGATGGATCGTAGTGATTTGATTTTAAATGCGAAAATATACGCATTAAGTATAGTGAGGTTGGCTAATGGAGAGAATGATTGAAGTATGTGCAGGTAGTTATCAAGATTGTATAGCTGCATATCAGGGTAGTGCAAAAAGGGTTGAATTAAATAGTGCGTTAAGTGTTGGTGGCTTAACACCAAGTGTCGCGAGTCTAGTTCGTGTAAAAAAGAAACAGACTTAACTGTAATTTGTATGGTACGTGTGCGTGCTGCTGGTTTCTGTTATGAAAAAGAAGATGTAGAAATTATGTTTGAAGATGCCAAGATTCTTTTAGATCATGGTGCTGATGGAATTGCGTTTGGTTTCTTAAATGAGGATGGCACAATTTGTGAAGAGGACACAAAAAGAATGATTGACTTAATTCATTCGTACAATAAGGAAGCTGTATTCCACAGAGCTTTTGATGTTACGCCAGATGCATTTGAAGCCATTGAAACATTGATTGATTTAGGGGCGGATCGCGTACTTACAAGCGGACAAAAAGAAAAAAGCTATGGAAGGTATTGATTTAATTAAAGTATTGAATAATCAATATGGTGATAAGATTCAGATTCTTCCTGGCAGTGGAATGAATGCAGAAAACGCAAAAAAATGATGATGAATTATACAGGTGTATATCAGGTGCATTCGTCTTGTAAGAGCTATAAGGCAGATGCGACAACAACAAAAAATGGCGTTTCTTATAGTTACTTGGCTAGTCCACATGAAAATGACTATGATGTAGTGGATGTAGAGTTGGTAAAAAAATTAGTTGATAGTATAAAGTAAGGCGGTTTTCCGTCTTTTCTTGTACAAAGTTGTAAGGAATGATATAACTTACTAAGTTATAACTAAGTAAGTCATAACTTAGTAAATGGAGATCTTATATGTTTATTGGTAGAGAAAGTGAATTAATAAAATTAGAAAAAATGTATTCAACGAATGAATTTCAGTTTGCGGTAATCTATGGGCGTCGAAGAGTAGGAAAAACAACTTTGATTCGGGAATTTTTGGAAAAAATAAAGAGAGTTTATTGTACGTTTCGTTGGAAGGGACACAAAAAAAGAAAATTTAATTGATTGTCACGAGTGGTTTCGAAGAATGATTCAATCGTATACGATTCATTTGAAAGCTTATTTAATGCGATTGATAAAATGTTAGAAACAAATCAAAAAAATAGTTCTTGCGATTGATGAATATCCATATTTAGCCGAAAGCTATCCGCCTATTTCTTCTATTATTCAAAAGCATATTGATTTATGCTGTGAAAGATAAAAAATATGTTTTTAATTCTGTGTGGTTCAAGTATGAGTTTCATGGAAAATCAAGTGTTGGGATATAAAAGCCCACTATATGGTCGAAGAAGTGCACAATTTAAAATTACACCTTTCACATATTTAGAAACGCAAAAAATGCTTGTGAATTATGATAAAGAAAGTCAGGCAATCGCATATGGCATAACAGGAGGAATTCCTGAATATCTTTCAAAAATAGATACAAACAAATCTTTAGATGAGAATATATTAGATTTGTTTTTTGATGAAAATGGAACTTTTTTTGAAGAAGCAACTAATCTTTTTAAAACAAGAAATGCGAAATCCCGCAAGCTATAATAGTATACTTGGCGCCATTGCTTCGGGGGCTAGTCGTTTAAATGAAATCGCAAATAAAGTGGGTCTAGATACGTCTGCTTGCAGTAGTTTATTGAAGTCTTTGATTGAATTAAACATAGTCGAAAAAATATATCCTGTTACTGAAAAAGAATCAAGTCGAAAAACAATATATGAAATAAAAGATACAATGTTTTTGTTTTGGTACAAATTTGTAAGACCAAATTATTCAAATATACAAATGGGTTTGGGCCATATTATATATGGTCAATACGTTAAACCAAAAATATCGGATTATATGGGGTATGTTTTTGAAAAAATGTGTACAGAATATATATATCAAGAACAAGTTTTCCTGACATTACCGTTTATTCCGGAAAAGATTGGCAAGTGGTGGGGGAATGACCCATTAAAAAAAAGAAGAAGCAGAAATTGATATAGTAGCCATAAATTCAGATTCGTGCTTATTGTGTGAATGTAAGTGGAGAAATAAAGAATTAGATAGTCGAGTTTTAACCGTTTTAAATAGCCGAAAAGATATTTTTAAATATAAAAATAAGAGTTTAATGGCATTTTCTAATTCTGGCTTTACAGAAGATGCGATAGAATACGCAAAAAATAATGATATTCGATTAGTTTCGTTTGAAATGATGTAGATGTGCTACAATAGACGTATTAATGGAGGTTGTTTACTCATGAAGCGTAATGAAAAAAAATAGAAAACACTTGGAGAACAGAAGATATATTTAAAGATGAAGCAAAGCATTTCTAGCTTGTTTAGATACTTGTAAAGAATTAGGAAATGAGCTTTGTGCATGCGATGGAAAATTGGATGATGCATCCAACTTATTATCATTTTTAAAGGGATATGAAAAATTAACATGTCTATTAGATGATTGTTTAGGCTATTCTTCTTTGTTGTCAGATCAAGATACGGCAGATGCCCATCATCAAGAATTAAAAGGAAAAGCCAATGCATTAGCGGTTGAAGTTTTTACTAAGCTATCTTTTAGTGATGTACAAATCATGCAGATTGAAAATTTAGAGTCTTTTTATGCATCTGAACCCATCTTAGAAAGATATCGTGTATATCTAGAAGAAGTATGTCGTTTAAAAGAACACGTATTATCTCAAACAGAAGAAAAATTAATGGCATCCAGTTCATTGATGCAAGACACACCTTATTCGATTTTTGGAATGTTGAACAATGCGGATTTAAAATTTGAAGATGCGATCGATTCAAAAGGAAATAAACACACTTTAACTACAGGTACATTTATCCATATGTTAGAGCAGGAAGATGAAGTGCTAAGAGAGAGTGCATATCGTAATTTTTATGCAGGCTATGGTTCTATGATCCATACTTTAGCTGCTTGTTTAAATGGACAGACAAATCAGTTGAAATTTAATAGTACAAAGACGTAAATATGCATCGAGTTTAGAATGCGCAGTCGATGCGAATAATGTTTCACCAAAAGTGTATGAACAATTGATTGAAACGGTACATAAAAATATCCATGTTTTACATAAATATATGCGAGTTCGTAAAGAAGTTATGAAGAAAGATAAACTTCATATGTATGATCTATATGTACCTATGGTCAATGAATGTAACGTTCCTGTATCTTTTGAACAGGCCAAAGAAGATATCTTACATTCCGTTCAATTGTATGGAACAGAATATGCCAATGTTTATGAAAGAGGATTAAATTCGCGTTGGATCGATGTATATGAAAATGAAGGAAAGCGTTCAGGCGCATATTCTAGTGGACAAAGAGTACATCCTTTTGTCTTGATGAACTTTGCAAATTCTTTAGATACAGAATTTACTTTAGCTCATGAAATGGGGCATGCGATGCATTCCTATATGTCTACAAAATATCAGGCTCCATTAGATCGTCACTATAAAATATTTGTAGCCGAAGTTGCCAGTACTTGTAATGAAGCTTTATTGATGGATTATTTGCGCAAACAAAACTCAGATCCTAAATTCCAGGCTTATTTGATAAATCACTTTATGGAACAATTTAGAACTACATTATTTAGACAGTGTATGTTTGCGGAATTTGAAAGGATCATCAATGAAAAAAAAGAAACAACGAAGTTTTGACAAGTGATACATTGAATCAAATCTATGCGGATTTAAATAAATTCTATTATGGAGAAGATGTGATTGTGGATGATGAAATTAGTATGGAATGGGCTCGTATTCCACATTTCTATATGAATTTCTATGTATACCAATATGCGACAGGATTTAGTGCGCCTATGGCTCTATCACAAAAATTGCTTCATGGAACACAAGTCGATATTGAAGCATACTTATCTTTCTTAAAGGGAGGATGTACAAAGTCTCCAGTCGAATTATTGCGTATGGCTGGGGTTGATATGGCAAGTCCAAAACCAATTGAAGATGCGATTGAATTATTTGATTCTTTAATTGATGAATTTGAGAGTGTTATGAAGTAGAAAGTCGTTTGATTTTCTACTTTTAGTCATTTTAAAATTAGTAATAAATAAATGATAAAAAATGATAAAAATGATACATTCATTTTCAGAAAACAGATGAAAATTATGGTATGATATTCATTGAGGTGAACCTATGAATAAGTTGGAACAAGCACGTACGCAAATAGATGCGATTGATCGTGAAATGGCTAAGCTATATGAAGCCAGGTTGGATGCCGTTAAAGATGTGATTGCGTATAAAATAGAAAATGATTTACCAATTCTAGATTCAGGTAGAGAGCAGGTTGTAATTGAAAAGAATCTGCAGTTTATTCAGAATCCGGGTTATAAAGAATATTATGAGTCTTTTATAAAGTTCATTATGAAAGAATCGAAGGCCTATCAAAGAACGTTGCAGTCGCATGATAAAGTTGGATATTGTGGAGTTGAAGGTGCCTTTGGGCATATGGTGAGCGAGAAGTTGTTTCCTTCCAATCCAAAAGTGGGCGTTTCTAGTTTTGAGGAAGTTTTTCAAATGGTTGTCCATTCAGACGTACAATATGGTGTGATTCCTTTTGAGAATACGAATTCTGGATTGGTTGGAGAAGTCTTAGATTTATTAATGGAATATCCAGTGTATATTCAGTCAATTTATGATCAAAAGATTGAACAATGTTTACTTGGAATTCCGGGCAGTACATTAAAAGATGTGGAGTGGGTCTATTCAAAGGATCAAGCACTTTCACAGTCTAAAGAATTTTTAAAGGAATTAAATGTACAAACGGTGGCCTATCCAAATACGGCGATGGCAAATCAATATATTTCAAAGACAACAGGATGTGCATAAAGCAGCTATTGGTGCTAAGGAAAATGCAGAGTCAGTATGGCTTAAAGGTGTTGGCTACAAACATTCAAGAAAATGCGACTAACACAACGCGATTCTTAGTAATTGGATTAAAGCCACAAATGCAGGGCAATCGCTTTAGTATGGTTCTATCGGTTAAACATGAGAGTGGCGCTTTGGCAAAGATCATTGATTGTATTGCCAAGAATGGATTGAACATGGAAAGTATTCAGTCTAGACCGATGAAAGATAAACCTTTTGAGTATTTCTTCTTTGTCGAAATTGAAGGGGATATGTCAAAGGCAAATGATTGTATTCGAGAGGTACAGTCTGTGTGTGAAAGTGTAAAAGTATTGGGAGCATATACTTTAAAGGAGGAAAAAATAAGTATGAATTTTGTGAAGGAAAGTGTCAATCAAACACCAATCGTAGATACTGTATTCTCAATTGTTGCCAAGGCAAAAGAGGCTAAGGCTAAGGTGGGAAGTGAAAACGTTGTAGATGCGACAATTGGTTCTTTATATGATGAAGAGGGAACTTTGGTTGCCTTAGACAGTGTATTTAGTTCATTAAAAAACTTGGATAATAAAGTATTGGCAGCCCTATGCAGCTAGTTTTACAGGAAATCCAGACTTTAGACAAAAAGTATATGACTGGGTATTAAATGGGAATTCACACTTAGAACATGAAGTTATCGCAACACCTGGAGGAACCGGTGCTTTGTTGGTATGACTTTACAAGAGTGTCTAGATGAGGGACAAACAGTTGTCTTGCCAGAAATCGCATGGGGATCTTATGCACTAATGGCGCAGATGCACAATTTGAATGTGGAAAAATATAGTTTATTTGAAGAAGATCACTTTAATTTAAACTCTTTTAAATCGGCATGTAAAAATGTGATGGAAAAACAAAATCGTTTAGTCATTGTGATCAACGATCCTTGTCACAATCCAACTGGTTATTCTTTAAGTGAAGACGAATGGAAAAAGTCATTTCTTTCTTGAATGAATGTTCAAAAACACATGCCGTAGTATTGTTGAATGATATTGCGTATATTGATTTTTCTTCTAGACAAGAAAAGGCGAAAGAATATTTTGCACAGTTTGATCAAATTGAGAAAAACTTTGTCGTAATTGTCGCATTTAGTTTATCAAAATCAATGACGAGCTATGGACTTCGTTGTGGTGCTGCCATTGTGTTAGGACAAGAAAAAGAAGCAGTGCAACAAGTGAAGATCGTATTTGAAAAGGATGCGCGTGCGACTTGGTCAAATATCAACAATGGGGCTATGGCTACATTTGTAGATGTATTAGACAATCATAAAGATGCGTATGATAAAGAAAGATTGCACTATGTAAATTTATTAAAAGAACGTGGAGATATCTTTGTCAAACAAGTGAAGGAAGTGGGATTAAAACATTATCCTTACAAAGAAGGATTCTTCGTAACTTTATCTATGGATAATGAAACACGTGACAAATTCCATGAGGCATTAATGGAAAACAACATTTTTACCGTCAAAGTAAATTTGGGTATTCGTGTTGCGATTTGTTCTTTATCGGTTGAAAAGACAAAGGGACTCGCAAAAAAAGATGAAGGATATTTTGGATACAGTAGCTTAATACTGTATCTTTTTTTCATCCACATATGTGGGACTCCTTCATCATCGTCAATTTGACCAAACTGAATATAGCCTTGTTTTTCGTAAAATGGGTGGATACGAACTTGTGCGTGTACCACAATTAAGTCTCCGTTTAATTTTTTGATTTCATTTTCGGCACTTTCAAGTAGTAAATTACCCATATGTTGATTTCGATATTCCTTTAATACAGCCACCCTTCCAATGGTATAGTGATCGTTTTCTTTGAAGAAACGACATGTTCCGATGGGTTTTCTTTCATCAAAGGCAACAATATGATGACTAATAGTGTCGATTTCATCAAATTCGTTTTCAAAGCCTTGTTCTTTCACGAATACTTCAATACGAATGTCTTTGGCTTCTTGTGGTAAGGTTGTATACGTTTTTGTGTTCATAATCATTCTTCTTTCTTTTCTCATACATTAACAACTCAAAAATAGAAAGTCAAATTTGTGGTATAATAAGGAGTAAGTTAGGTGGGAAGAAATATGCGCATTTATGAAGAATCTTTAAATCGTTTTATTAAAAATTCATGGATATATTATGAGGCAAATGATCCTTATTATGCAGGTAAGATTGAGCGTATCTCAATTGAAAGAGTGCATGATCGGATTTTATATTATGAAGTAAAGGCTATTATTCAAACGCGTTGGAATGAGGAAATTATTAATTTTAGAGTGAATGAATATGGTACGATATTAACTACAAATTGTACATGCTCACAAGAGACACATAAAGGGTGTGTGCATTTAGTAAGTGTAGTGCGTGCCATTAATGCGATCAATCCCCAGATTTTTCCGTTTTGTGTGGAGTATCAACAATATATTGAAGAAAAAATCGGCAGGAAGAATTGGAAAGAAAGCGTCGAAGAATTCATAGCTTGAATCAGACGGCATTTGATTTTCTAAAAGAAAAACAAGAAGATAAAGTTAACAATTTCTTTAAGGAAAACGAGAATCGAATTCGTTTGACGTTGCATCCTACAAATTCATATTATTATGATCAGGCGGCGTTTAAATTAAAGATTCAAGTGAATCGTGCATATATAGTAAAGAATATTCAAACTTTAATGCTAGGCTTTTTTGAAAAGAAATTGGAATCTTTTGGGAAAAAACACACAGATTTATTTAAATCCAGAAGATTTGGATGAGCCAAGTCAAAAGATTTATGCATTTTTGATGAAATATAGTTTTTCAAAAGATTGGCAAAAAAAGACGGGGAAATCTATTCGGAATGTCTGGATGATTTCTTTGATTTAAATGTATCTTTGCCTAATGACTATACCGAATTTAAAACGGATGAAAAAGATATAAAATTAGTTATAAAATTGGTTGAATATGATGATTGTTTCGAACTCAATGTAGATTTGGATGATAATTTTCTAATTGGTAATAAACATTTGTATGTAGTGGATTATAAAAATATTACGCGATACACATTGGATGCGGATGGCTTTTTTAGCTTCACTTGCGTATAATGTTTCGCAAGAAGATGGTTGGTTGATTAAAAAAAAGTGATTTTAGAGCTTTTTACTTACAATGCTTGCAGCCATATATGGATTATATTCAATTAGAAACGAATGTAGATGTAGAAAAATATGCGACTGTAATTGAGAATATTCGTGTGTATTCAGATCTTGAAAATGCGAATATGATTGTATGGGGAAACTATCTAGAAAATAATCAAAAAAGAGTTTTTTCACAAATACAGATTCCAACCAAATTGCCAGTATAGAAGCAATTATTTCGCATTATGCGGTAAAGATTGAAGATAATAAGGTCAGATTTAAAGGTCGAAGCGATGCGTTATATAATTTTTTGGATCATGGAATTCCTTTGATTCAAAAACAAGCGGATGTGTATGTGTCTGAGGAATTGAAACGTTTAAAGAATCGTCACAGTATGAATTTAAGTGTAAAGGTCTATGTTCAAAATGAGTTATTGAAGATGGAACTAGATAGTGATGTGAACGCAGATGAATTGTCACATATTTTAAATGCGTATCGAAAGAAGAAAAAGTTTTATCAGTTAAAGAATGGCGAAATGATTGATTTGGAAGATACAGGTTTAGAACAGTTGAATGAATTGGCTTTTACAATGAATTTAACGACTAAGGATTTCAAGAAAGAAACAATTGAAAAACCAAAGATATCAGGCTTTCCATTTAATGGATGTGGATTCAGAATTGGATGTTCGTAATGATGATTCGGTTACAGAATATACAGATCGATTAATGAAAGTGAAAGAACAAACAATTCAATTGAAGGATGAGTATAAATCTTTATTGCGCACGTATCGCCAGCAGCAGGGCATTCAATGGTTGTATGATTTGAAAAATATGAATTTAAATGGAATTCTTGCCGATGATATGGGACTTGGAAAAACTATTCAAGTATTGGTATTTTATGAACAGTTTGTTTCAAAGGATAAACCGAGTTTGATTGTATGTCCAAGTAGTCTAATGTATAACTGGATGTCAGAAATTGAAAAGTTTAAGATTGGTGTGGACGCTGTTTGTGTTACGGGAACGCAAGAAGTTCGTAAAGAGATTATTCAGGAAAATCACGAACTCTATATTACGACATATGATTATTTGCGTAGGGACGTTGAATTGTATATGCCTATGGAATTTGAATATATTGTTCTAGATGAGGCACAGTTTATTAAGAATCCTAAGACAAAGAATGCGCAAAGTGTAAAGGCTTTAAAAAGTAAACATCGTTTGGCATTAACAGGAACGCCAATTGAGAATAGTTTAAGTGAATTGTGGAGTATCTTTGATTTCTTGTTGCCAGGATATCTATATAGTTTGAATTATTTCACAAAGAATTTTGAGAAACCCATTCAGATGGGGGATGATGACAGACAGTCCAAACTTCAAAAGTTGGTGTCGCCATTTATTTTGCGCAGAACGAAAAAAAACAAGTGTTGAAGGATTTGCCGGATAAGGTTGAGAAAGATATGTGGTTAAACTTTAGTCCGGAGGAAAAGCAGTTGTATCTTTTTGCAAATCTTGCCCAAGTCAATGAGCAGCTTCAGCAACAATTAGAATTGGAACAAGTGGATTCGATTTTGATCATCGCGATGATGACGCGTCTTCGTCAGATTTGTTGCGAACCAAGAATGTTATATGAAAACTATAAGGGTGAGAGTACAAAGTTTACAATGTGTCTTGAATTGATTGAGACATTAAAAGAGAATGGTAAGAAAGTCTTGTTGTTTTTTCAAGTTTCACAAGTATTTTTGATTCCTTTATCGAAGAGTTTAAGCGAGCGAGGCATCAAATACCATATGATTACAGGTGCAGTTGATAAGAAGAAGCGTAAAGAAGAAGTAGATGCTTTTCAGAGTGATGATTCGGATGTATTCTTAATTTCATTAAAGGCCGGTGGAACTGGGCTAAATCTGACTAAGGCACAAGTCGTGATTCATTATGATCCTTGGTGGAATGTGAGTGCGCAAAATCAAGCAACAGATCGTGCGTATCGTATTGGTCAGACAAAAAATGTGTTAGTGTATCAGTTGTTGATGAAGAACACAATAGAAGCGAAAATCTACGAGATGCAGAAGCGCAAAAAAGAGATGAGTGATATATTTGTCGAAAATTCAAATGGTGGCATTTCGACTTTATCCAAGGAAGAATTGAGAGATTTATTCTCTATGGAATAGGAACTATATAATTTTTTTGAAATATATAGTTCTTTTTTTATATAAAAGTGTGTTAAAATAGAAGCAATGAAAGGGATTACAAAACGGTGATAAAATGAATAGAAGTGCAGGAATCTTATGTCCTGTTTTCTCTATCCCTGCAAATCAAGGGATTGGTGATTTAGGGCAAAAAACAATTCGAATGATAGATATTATTGCGGATGCAGGGTATACCATATGGCAAATCTTGCCTTTGCAGATGACAGGCCCCACTCATTCTCCATATCAGACATATTCTAGTTTTGCGGGAGATCCTATCTATATTAACTTGGATCGTTTGTGTGAAATGGGGTTGTTGACGCAAAGCTCAATTGTGAATTGTAATAAGTTTAAAGACTTTGTTGAATATGACAAGATTCGTGAATTCAAGGAATCTTATTTTCCAAAAAGGCCTTTAAAGTTTTTAAAAAGGAATTTGATTCATTTAAAGAAGATTTTGAAGCATTTAAGCGTGATGCATTTTGGCTAGAGGATTGGTCTGCCTACTCTTTATTTAAGAGTTTTTATAATGGGGCTCCATGGTTTGAGTGGGAAGATGAATATAAGAACTGGCCAGAAAATCGTGATATTGATGATGATTATAAAGATGAGATTTTTTATATTGAGTTTTTACAGTTTGTTTTTTATAAACAATTGGATGAAATTCAAATGTATGCGCACGCAAGAAATCTTAAAATCATGGGAGATATGCCATTCTATGTAGATTTAGATAGTGCGGATGTATGGTGCAACCGTAAAGAAAACTTTCTTATTGGATGAAGAAGGAAAACCAGAATATATTGCGGGTTGTCCACCAGATTATTTTAGTGAAACTGGACAACGTTGGGGAATGCCAATTTATGATTTTGATGCGCAGGAAAAAAAAATGGATATCTTTTCTGGTGTAATCGTATGAGTTGGATGAATCGTTGTTATGACATGGTGAGAATCGATCATTTTAGAGCGTTTGATACATATTGGAAGATACCAGCGTCTTGTCCAACAGCTATTGAAGGAAAATGGATCTTAGGTCCAACTCATAAATTGATGGATGCGATTTTAAAGGCATGTCCAGATATTGTTTTAGTGGTGAAGATTTAGGTTTGATTCGTCCTGAGGTTATTGAACTTGAGGAAGATTATGGAATTCCAGGAATGGATGTTTTATTGTTTAGAATGGAAGCTAAACAATTAAAGAAAAAGGCAAAGAAAAAAACTCTGTATTATATACAGGAACACATGATAATGCGACATGTAATGAAGATTATTATACGTATGATTCAAATAAGCGTATTAGTTTGCGTCGTTTCTTTAAAAAATCAGGGATATTCAAGTCGTTCTTTTAATGAAATGCTTTGTCAATATGCTTTAGATACTGATGCAGATACAGTTATATTGCCGATTTGGGATATTTGTGGATTTAAAAAAGAAGAGGCTAGGATCAATACACCAGGAACAGTATCAAACAAAAACTGGACTTGGAAGTTAAAAGATTTTAAGACATTTCCAGATAAGGTAATGAAGACAAAAGAATGGATTGAAAAATCGAATCGCTAAGGGGCATGAACTTGCTCCTTTTCTTGTGTATTGTTAAAATAAGATGGAGGTGGAAACAATGAAAAAGTTAATAACGATTTTATGTTCGTTTGTTCTATGTATATCTTTGTTTGGATGTCAAAAAGAGACAAAGGATTATACCGCAAAGATTGAAGTGAAGGATTATGGAACAATTACGGTTAAGCTAGATGGGAAAAAACAGCGCCTATTACAGTGCAAAACTTTGTAGATCTTGCCAAATCTGGCTTTTTATGATGGATTGACATTCCATCGAATTATTGAAGGATTCATGATTCAGGGTGGTGATCCAAACGGAAATGGTACAGGAGGATCCGACAAAACAATCAAGGGCGAATTCAAAGAGAATGGTGTAAAAAACAATATTAAACACAAGCGTGGTGTTATTTCTATGGCAAGAAGCTCAGATTATGATTCGGCGAGTTCACAATTCTTTATTATGCAAGAAGACAATGATTCATTAGATGGACAATATGCAGCTTTTGGACATGTTACTAAAGGAATGAAGATCGTAGATCAAATTTGTGAGGATGCAGATCCCATGGATGATAATGGTACAATTGCCGAAAGTAAGCAGCCTGTCATAAAAACAATTAAGGTATCTGAAATTAACGACTAGAGAAATCGGGTAACCAAAATCATTTAGGGTTTTAGCGCAATCATTTGGGGTCTAGTTCGGGGTCTGTGAATATTAGTTAAAATTTCAAATTCAAAAGAGATGTAAATCTGTATGTTGGTACATGCAGAAATGCATCTTTTTTTTAGTTGTGTTTTTCTTACTGTGATTATTAAATTGTAGTTACATTTTTATATTATTTTTTCTTATTATATGATCCGCGTTTTTTTCCTTTATTCTTTTTGATCTCATCTTTTGGTTTAGGAATACCTCTAACGCTTGGATTGTCTCTTGTAGCCCAGAGAATGCGATTGCGTGTATAATTAAAATCAGAGAATCCTCTCGATTCTCTCTTAAGATCTTTCGGCTTTCGGTTGAAAGACTCCATAGGTCCATTGGAAAGACGTGCATAGTATTCTTGCTCGTTTCTTGCACTCTTTCTATAGACCTTTACTTTAATAAAGGAATTAACGATAGGTTCCTTGTTCTTGATAAGAAACAAGGCAAAATCACTAAATATCGACTGATCTGAATATTTATATTTGTTGATCAAAGCGTTTAGATTTGTCAGTACATCGAATTCACTTTCGTATTCCTGATTGTTGAATTCAATATAATCCTCTTTTAGATCACGAAGCTTTTCAAAGTTTGGATCCAGTTCTAGAAACATTTTCTCAATGGTGAATGTATCTACATTCATACCGAGCATTTTATGATAATAGCGTTTTGTTGAATAATTAATTTCATCATGGTTTTTAAGGATAACCCATTTATAGTTTTGTAACAGAATTACTTCTTTAGAAGGCTTTATAGATTTATCATCACGGTTCGTATCGTGATTTTTTTTTTTAGCCTTTGTTCGTCTCTTTTTTTGTATCTCTTCATTACTTTGTAGATGTAAGTATTCATGCGAGATATTATAACCTTTACTACATGAAACGAATCGAGGATTGTGACCGCATTAGGAAAATACTCTTCAGGCATAGTAAGATAAGTCTTATAAGCATCAGATATTACACCTTTGACATTTAATCTTTCCTTAAGTGGAATAGATAGAAAGTAGTTTTCAAGTGTAGAATGCCATCGATTATGAACGATATCGATGATTTCTCCAGTAGAAAAATCCATAATGACAAATGCATATTTTTCGGTATTACTGATGTCCAGATATACTTCATCTACAGATATGTATTCAGGCAAAGGAAGTCTAGGAAGATCCACATAGCGCTTGAATATAAGACGGGCAAATTTGAATCAGATATATTGAATTGAGCTGCAATCTCGGCTGTTGATTTAGTAAGAGTCTTGAATGCATTAAGAATCAAATATGGCGTGATATTTGAAGAATGTGAGTATTTATCCAAAAACGGAAAGGAATCATTCTCTGTGAGTCCGCACTCCTTACACACCATCTGCGCCGGCGTACTATCAAGTAAGTGTTCATTGAATCCTGAGAGATTGGATGATTTACTTTACGAACATAGATACCCTTGGAATGCATACGAGACTGACACATAGGGCAAAGAGTAGGCTTTAAGTTTTTTTTTTCGATATAAACAAATTTATCAGAACCGATGATTTCAATCTTAGTAACAGTGTATGTACCATCATCAGTCAGATTAAGAAGAGCCAGATAATTAGAATTTTGATTCGTGTTGTGTTCCATAATAAATTTTACCTCCTGAACAACGTAGAAAAAAACACAACACATTCATTATAGAAGATAAGATACTCTAAAAACTTTAAAAAGTTTTTAGAGCAGGTTATAAACGCCTCTAAATAATTACCAATAAACAAATATAGAAAAACAGGTAAAGAGATAGTTGTTCATGTCAAAAAAGGAAAGAAAAAAAGAGCCAATTTGGAGACCCCAAAAGTCGCCCCTAAAATTGACCCTAAAATAGACCCAAATAATGACCCTAATTAAAATTGGTTACCTGAGAAATCTAGTTGTTTTTTTGGTTTGATATTTATTGTTAGTCATTATAAACTCAATTTATTTAGACTAACTGAGATAATATGAAGTGACCTCCTATTGTCAATACGTGGATTACGACTCATAATTGAATTGATTAAAAACACTTATGGTGTCGATGCCATAACACAATAGGAGGTCACTATGAAAAGTATATTATCTGTTGGAATGGATGTCCACAAAAATTCGTTTAGTTTATGCGCTTATGATGGTTATACAGGAGAAATCGTTTCAGAATCTACATTTGCTTCTGATGTAAAACTAGTAATTAAGTTTATTGAAACACTTAAAAGTCGTTATGAAAACGATGTAGAAATCAAATGTGGTTATGAAGCAGGTTGTCTTGGATATTCTCTTTATAAGTCGTTAACTGCAAGAGGAGTGGATTGTATAATTTTGGCTCCTACAACTATGCAGGTTTCTGCAAAAAAAAAATAAGATGGTAAAGAATGACAGAATGGATGCTTTGAATATTGCAAAGAACTTGGCTAGTGGATCATATAAATCTGTATATGTTCCAGATGAAGAAGATGTTGAAATAAAAGAATACATCCGTATGATTCATGATTTCAAAAAGGAATTAAAAAGAGTTAAGCAGGAAATCTACGCACTTGTATTCCGTCATGGCTATCAATATGATGGTAAATCAAAATGGACAATTCGCTATATGAATTGGATCAGAGAATTGGAAATGTCAGAAATTCAAAGAGAAACCTTAAATGAATATATTGCAGAAATGGAAAATTTAAACGATAAAATCAATCGATTCATGAATCGTATTGATGAGATGTATCAAAGTGAAAGATACCATGAAAAGGTATCTAAATTAAGATGTTTTAAGGGTATAGAAACATTTGCAGCCATGACTATACAGGTAGAAACAGCTGATTTTGAACGTTTTCCAAGCGCAAAAGCATATGCATCCTATACTGGACTTACAACAGGAGAACATTCTAGTGGCGATAAAAACAACCGAATTGGTATTACAAAGCAAGGAAATACAGTGATTAGAAAAACACTGGTAGAATGTGCACAATCTTTTGGTGAAAGGAAACGTATATGCGAAAAAATCACAAGGGTTAAAAAGTCGTCAAAAAGGAATGGATGTAAATATTATTGCATATGCGGATAAGGCAACAGAACGTTTGAAGAAGAAATACCAAAAAATTGATTGAACGAAATGTGCCTAGAAATAAGGCAATAGTCGCCGTAGCTAGAGAGTTAGCATGTTTTATTTGGGGAATGGAAACAGGAAACATCCATTAAAATAAAAAATAAGTGAAAGGAGATGTGAAGAAAGACTTTTAGAAAGACAAAGGATTGATGATATAGAGGAACTTCGTAAATAATGAAACAGGTCTGATTATTTACGATTCACCTCTTAAGGCAATAGTGGTACACGAATCAAATCGCGAGGAGGACTGTACGAAAAAGCTATTGATCCACGATATGAGATTTACAAAACCTGCTCGACGGACCATTAACCTTAGGTACCCAATCCACGAATAACAGAGTGGTTAACTGTCGATAGATTTGTTTAGGAGTTCCTCTATGTCATCAATCTAAAACTGAATATTTTTAGAATATGAGTGTAATTTTGTCTTGACAAAGGTCACTTCATAACAGGTGAATTATGATCAATAAAAAATTATTGTTTTCGGTAAAAGAAAGTATTCCGTATATTCAAAAAGAATGTGTTATATCAATGGATAAGATTAATTTGTAACGTATGTTCTACGGCATGTTTATGCTTGATTATCGCAAAACATAGAAATATATTATGTATTGGAATCATTTTTATATGTTTAATTCTTCGCTATATTGTGAATCAAAAAGCGATTGAGATGTCGTACGAGTCTAGTCATATAGTAAAGGAAATATTAAGGAGTCGTTTATATAAGAAACTTTCTAAGATAAGGAACAGTTGCATAAATGATTGAGTGCAAAATGAAATTGTATAATTATCGACTGAATAAATCGAACAATTAGAAACCTATTTTGCCAGTTATATTCCACAATTCTTTTTTATCCTTTAATTGCACCAATGATTTTGTTTATTGTTATTTCTTTTATGGATCTGAAAGTAGCTTTAGTTTTACTTATATGTGTTCCTTTGATTCCTATGCGTCAGTTAGGGTCATATTTTCATATTGCGATGAATGGTATGGCGGCAAGTGATAAGTTGTTTGCGATATTAGAAAAGGAAATAGAGGAGAAACAAAATGTAAAATTAGATTCATATTCAATTTCTGCTCACAATCTACACTTTGGATATACCGATAAGGAAGTTTTACAGGGTATACACTTTAAAGCATTTAAAGAAATGATTGGTTTTGTAGGTGAGAGTGGTAAGAGTACAATTGTCTCTTTATTGATGGGACAATATTCGAATTATAGGGGTGAACTGATGCTATCAAATTATGAAATCAAGGATATTAATATCTATCCATATATGGCTTTGGTTTCTTTAGAAAGCTATTTGTTTAGTGGAACGCTTAAAGACAATTTGTCGGTGGCTAAAGATGCCTCTGAAAAAGAAATGAATAGCGTATTAGAAAAGGTGGGTATCCTTGATTTTGTACATGAACAAGGCGGACTTAATATGCACATTGAAAAGCGTCCTTTTATGGAAACAAAGACATTTTGTTCGCAATGTAAGGTACATTGTTACAAGAAGGATAAAAGAGAACAGATTCGTAAGGTCATGCGTTTTTCTGGCCCTAGAATGTTGGTGTATCATCCTATCATGGCGATTCGTCATTTGTACTACCAAATTACAGACAAATAGAAAAAATATGCATAAAAGTAAAAAATATTCTTTAAAAAATATGCAAAAATGATATAATGCCTAGTGTTTAGAGGGTTTTAGAATGAGAGAAAATATTGAAAAGTATATTGAGTTAATTATAGGAAGTATTTTTACTTTCGTTAGAATTTATTTATTTGTGACACCTAATGGAATCAACTTTGGTGGTGCCATTGGTATTGCACAGATTATTGAGTATTTTATTGTGAAGATGATTCCAAGTCTTGGGCATATGAATTTGGTGGGAATCATTAACTTTATGATTAATATTCCTTTGTTTGTGATGGGATTTAAGATTATGAACAAAGAGTTTTGTATCAAGACGGTCATTAGTTTGGTGGTGCAAACCATTACTCTATCTATTTTGCCAAAAGCAATCTTTTGTGATTATGCCAGATATGCTTTCAAATTGTATTTTTGGAGCCTTAATGTGGTATTGGAGTTGGACTTGCTTTAGAGAGTAGTGGATGTTGCGGTGGTATGGATATTGCCGGTGTATGTTTATCTAAGACAAAACCAGGCTTTTCAGTCGGTAAGCTTTCAATTATTATCAACTCAATTTTATTTACAATTTGTGCCTTTATTTTTGATTTGCAGACATCACTTTACTCCATTATCTTTGTGGCAATTCTTTACTTTATTAGTGATCGCATCCATTATCAGAATATCAACATGACTGTATTGATTTTCACAAAGAAAAGAGAATATGAAAAATGTGATCATGGAAAGAACCGGCCGTGGAGTAACGTATTGGATGGGGAAAGGTGCGTATACAGATACAGACCAATATATTTTATTTTGTCTTTGTCAATAAGTATGAGATTCGTAACTTCAAAAAATTATCAATGAAATTGATCCAAAGGCTTTTGTGACAATTAGCGAGGATCAAGAAATTGATGGTGGATTTGAAAAGAGATTATGATGTAGTAAAACTACCTACAAACTTTGCAAGAGTTGGTGTGGGTAGTTTTTTTTTTCCAAAGAAAAAAGGAACGATTATTTCGTTCCTATGATTTCTTTGGCAATCTTTTTACCTTCCATTCTGAGACTACCAATTGTTTTTGGCCCAGTGAAGGCATCTCCAATAATGTATACATTATCTAATGTAGAGGCGTGTGTATTGGTTGTTTTTAAATCGTCATTTAATGGAGTGAAGTCTACTTTTTGACCAATAGCCATCGCAACTAGATCGCAATCCATTGTGAATAATGAATCTTTTACTTCGTGGCGACTTGCTCTTCCAGATTCATCCATTTCTCCAAGTTCCATTTTCGCAACTTGAACACCACAAACATTACCGTTTTCATCCTTTAAAATGTCTTTAATGTTGTTTAAGAAGGCAATCTTAACACCTTCTTTTTCACAGGCTTTGATTTCTGCAGGACTTGCAGGCATTTCCTGTAAAGATCTACGATATACGATTGTGACATCATCAATGATACGAACTAATGATCTTGCGCAATCCATCGCAACATTTCCACCACCCCAAACAATGCCCTTTTTATATTTTTTGAAGTCTTCTTGTTTGTGATTGATATTTAAATCGTAAAGTAATGTTAAGCCGGCAACGACGCCATTACCTGTTTCAAAACCAAAAGTATTTTCAATTTGGGCACCAATTGCTACAACTACATAATCATAGTTTGTTTGTAATTCCTTAAACATAGTTTGATCCACAAAAGTATTAAAATGGAATTTAACACCGGCTTCAATCAATCCGTTATAGGCGTTTTCTAAGAATGTTTTGGGCATACGATATTCAGGAATACCTGTATAAATGGCTCCACCAATTTCAGCTTCCTTATCAAAAATATCAATCTGGTATTCATTTTCTGTTTTAACTAATTCTTGAGCTAATGTATAGCCAGCAGGACCGGCTCCAATAATGGCAATCTTTCTTGTCATAATTAAATTCCTCCATCTTTTTCGCCACTTAATTATATCATAAACTATTTTCTTAGGTACGAAAGAGCTCGTTTGTTTACGTTTTTACGGCAATCTCAAGTTCACGAGTTGAAATTCTTTTTTGCGCCATTGGCCAAAATCGCATTTTGAATCAAGCCATCACTTGTCGCAACTGATAATTCATATTTCTTTTTTAAGTCGTGTACAGCCTTTTCAATATAGCTGTCTGCTGTTTGATTGTATCTAGTATAAATAATGTCTAGATTTCCTTGATTAAAATGTGAACCTGTATTGTTTTTAACGCGATATCCATCAAATACTAAGATGACTTTGATCCGCTTATATCCTTGATAATTCGAGATTCGATTGATCAATTCATCACGAGCAGATTCAATGTTTACTTTGGCAATATCTTTTAAATCTTGCCAGTCATAAATCATATTGTAACCGTCAATCATTAAACATTCTGGCTTTTTATCTTCGACATGAATCTGATTTAAATTCATATCAACCTTCGCTTTTTTCTTGATTGGCTTTTCAGCTTTCTTGTTGTTTCCACCAAGTGAATTAAATACTTTCTTTAATTCTTCTTCACGAACAGTATGTTTTACATAAGAAGCATAGGAAGTTGTGTTGGCTTCTTTAATTTGGATGTGCATATGCTCCTTGACTTCATCCCAAGGCACAAAATAACCTGCTCCATGTTCGCAGAATACAGATCCGGTTGGATTGTTTAAATCGGCTTCACTATCATAATTTGTTTCTTCAATGATCTTTTCTTGATTAAAACACTCATGATAGTCTTCTAATTCACAAATAAATTGGCCTTTTCCCTTTTTGTGTATGCGATGACATCTTTTGATAGTCCATCAACTCACGAACGGGTCCCGTTCCTTTTATGTGAACAAGATTGTTGATGTCTTCTTCAATTTTAAATGAGCAATGCTTGTTTTCTAAATCAAACAAGGCTTTTGAAACATATTGATTTTCAACGACTAATTCAAAACTATAATAAGGTTCTAATAATACAGATTCTGCTTCTTTTTAAACCTTGTCTTATAGCACGATAGGTTGCTTGTCGAAAATCCCCACCTTCTGTATGTTTTAAATGGGCTTTACCGGCCACTAAAAGTGATTTTTATGTCGGTAATTGGCGATCCAGTTAATACGCCTTTGTGTTGTTTCTCTTTTAAATGCGTTAAAATCAGATTTTGCCAGTTTAAAGCTAAATCGTCATTGGAACAGTTTGATTCAAACACAAGTCCTTTACCTCTAGGTAATGGTTCAAGTTTTAAGTGTACTTCGGCATAGTGTCTTAAAGGTTCAAAGTGCCCTACACCAATCACACTATTTTGAATGGTTTCTTTAAATAAAACTTTACCCGTTGTAAAACCAACTTTAACTTTAGATCTTTTCTCAATTTCTTTTTGAAGAATTTCCATTTGAATTGATCCCATTAGCCTTAAGAAAATTTGTTTCGTCTGCTCATCATATTCAATTTGTAGTCATGCGGATCTTCTTGAGCAAGTACACTGCAGTAGCGCATCATAGTAAGTGCATCTACACCTTCGGGAAGTAGGAGTTGGTAATTCATATAGGCATTTAAGAGTGGTTTTGTCGTGTCAGATTCAAAGCCTAGCCCTTGACCTACTTCATACTTGTTCAATCCTTTTAGTGCACAAATCATTCCTGGATAAGCGGTTTGTACCATTTCAAATTGTTTTCCGTTATACAAACGAATTTGATCTACCTTTTCATCTGTACCAACTTTATCTTTGGCATTTAAAACACCACCCGTAATCTTTACGTGGGTTAAACGATTGCCTTGGTCATCATTTGAAATCTTGTATACACGAGCACCAAAATCTTCAGGGTAATCTTGGATAAAAGATAAATCGATGATCGCATCCATTAAATCTTCGATGCCTTGGATTTTTAAGGCAGAACCAAAGAATACGGGGAAGCATTCTCTTTTAAAAATGGCTTGTTGAAGAAGTGATGAATCGATTTCTTCGGTTTTCTAGATAGTGATTCATGATATCTTCATTCAACATGGACAGTTCATCTTGACAGCATCTTTTGATTTAAAATTGATACAGTTGGATGAAAAATGCACTTTAAGATCATTCATAAGCTCTTCTTGTGTCTTATAGCTAATATCCATTTTATTAATAAAGATCAGCGTAGGAATCTTATAGTGTTTTAAGCATTTCCAAATGGTAGAAGTGTGAGATTGAATACCGTCTTGTCCGTTGATTAAAAAGAATGGCTAAATCTAATACTTGAAGACTTCTTTCCATTTCACTTGAAAAATCGACGTGGCCGGGTGTGTCAATCAAATAGATTTCACTATCTTTCCAATGAAAGTGAGCTTCTTTTGAATAAATGGTAATGCCTCTTTCTCTTTTCTTGATTATCATAATCCAAATAGGCATCTTGATGGTCGACACGTCCTAATTTTCGGATTGTTTTTTGATGTATAAAGCATACTTTCGATACAAGTAGTTTTACCTGCATCGACATGCGCTAATATTCCAGTTACTATTCGTTTCATAAATATCATTTTATCATGTTGACGCAAATGATAAAATAGAGATAGGTTTTTTCGGAGGAAAAATATGAAAGTCTTAATGTTGAATGGTAGTCCACATGCGAGTGGAGTGAATGATTTGGCTTTGCGTGAAATGGAAGTTGTATTTAAAGAAAATGGGGTTGAAACCGAAATTATACAAGTTGGAAACTTAGTCGTTCGTGGTTGCTTAGCTTGTGGTGCTTGTACGAAACTTGGCAAGTGTGTATATGATGATATTGTCAATGAATTGTTACCTAAATTTGAAGAAGCGGATGGATTGGTCGTTTCAAGTCCTGTATATTATGCCGGCGCGAATGCAACATTGATTGCAGTATTAGATCGTTTGTTCTATATTTCGCGTTTTGATAAGACAATGAAGGTGGGGGCTAGTGTTGTTTCTTGTCGTCGTGGCGGAGCGAGTGCTACTTTTGATGAATTAAATAAGTATTTTACAATCAGTGGTATGCCTGTTGTTTCGAGTCAATATTGGAATTCAATTCATGGAAATACTGCGCAAGAAGCCAATCAGGATGAAGAGGGTAAACAAACAATGCGTGCTTTAGCTCGTAATATGACGTTCTTGATGAAAAGTATTGCCTTAGGTAAAGAAGCGTATGGTTTGCCTGAAAAGGAAATTAGAAAGGGTACGAATTTTATTCGTTAAAAGGTGATCACATGGTGAATTTAAGACATCCAGATAATATATTTTATGATCGCGAAGGCGATTTATTCATAATCACAACGGATTTAGATGGTCGTCAGGAAGTGGTTTGTAAGACCAATCTTGAATGTGTGAGTGATGTTTTGGCAAGATTATTAGATATCAATTTTAAAAAGGTTCTAGACAGTGATGATCATTTACGTATGTTAGGTGATTTAGAACAATTTGCGTGTGTATATGCACTGAAACTAATGACATATAAGACGGTAAAGGGACTTTATTTAGAGTTTCCTACTTTAGCCAAGTATCAAGGTGCAGCTCTAATCAGTGCCAATACAATCATTGATAATCGTAATGATGGCTACAACAATAAGTATCACTTAATGTTGGTGAATGTTATCTATACATCTATGATTCATGCGACTGTTAAGTATGCAGGTTCAAGTCAGGAGGCTGCACACATGAAAGAAGTGTTTGAAACGGTTTTACCAGATGATAAGGGTCTGATTGAAACGTTGAATGATTTCTATGATGGTGCTATCAATGAAGCGGATTTAACGGATATTATTAAGAATATTCAAAACGAAAATACGACAAAAGCTTAAAAAATCGTTTTCATCGACCGATTTTCGATTTTCGGTCGAGTACAAATGTAAAAAACATCTCTATGTTTAACGTGGAGGTGTTTTTTTATGAAACAAATTGTGCAATTTATTGAAGATAATAATATTTCAGAGGAAGTAGTTGCCAAAGCAGCCCATATGTCTTTGCGTAATTTTAGAAGGCAAATTCATTCTGAGGATCGCACGCAAACGCGTATTGTACTTATTCTTGCAGATTATAATCATCAATCTATTGATTCGATTTTCTTTTTGATCAAATGTATAATCGGCCCGTTAATTTAGAAGGCTTAACATGGAATCAGGTTCAAGATATTATGAAATTGATTCATCCTGAACTATTTACAGATATTAAAAGAAGTTCGAAATTTAAGGATTTTGAATACAATTTAAAAAATGATATGGGTGATCGTATGCGTTTTATACGAGAAGTTGTTTTTTCGCTTTCACAAACTCAATTTGGCAAATATATGGAAGTAACGAGAAATAATGCTAAGTATTGGGATGAGGGACAGATCAATGTGGATAAGATCTTAAAAATATTGCAAAGAACAAACATCAGTATGGACTTTATGATTCGTGATAATTATCCGTTGACTTTACAGACACAAGGTATGAGTGAGGCTTTATATTTGGCAGTTATGACAAATTGTGTATTGTATCGTTTGAGAAATATGAAGCAGTAAAATAACTTTAACTTTAGAGCAAAAAATGCTCTTTTTTTTCTTGCATAATTGATGGTTTCCTATATAATAGACTTGTTCTTTTAATGAAACAAAAAGTTGAGTATAAAAAACAAACAGGGGTGATTGAATGAAAATAGGCAAAAAACTAAAAGAGCTTCGAACCCAGAATGGGTTGACTTTGGAAGAACTTGCGAATCGTAGTGAATTAACGAAAGGCTTTTTATCGCAGTTAGAGCGCGACTTAACAAGTCCAAACATTGCTGCATTGGAGAATATATTGGAAGCTTTAGGTACCAATTTGGCAGATTTCTTTCAATCAAGCAAGGAAGAGCAGATTGTTTTCCATACGCAAGATTTTTTTGTGAATGAGCAAGATGATTTGGTTACGGAATATATTATTCCTAATGCCCAGAAGAATCAGATGGAACCTCTTTTATTGACTTTAAAACCGGGCGCAAAGTCACAGGAAGTCAAGGCTCATGAGGGAGAAGAATGTGGCTATATTTTTAAAGGGCAGTGTTGTTTTAGTTGTTGGTAATAAAAGGTTAAAAGTTAAATCAAAAGAAACCTTCTATATTACAGGTAAGGAAGGGCATTATTTAGAAAACGTATCGAGTGCGGATGCCAAAGTATTATGGGTATCTACACCGCCTGTATTTTAATTGACAAGGAGAGAACATACATGGAACAGGAAAAGAATAAATTAATTCAATTTCGCCACATCGTAAAAAGAATTTGATGGTCAAGTTGTGTTAAAGGGTATTGATTTAGATATATATGAAAATGAGTTTGTCACATTATTAGGTCCTAGTGGTTGTGGAAAAACAACTTTATTACGTATTTTAGGTGGCTTTTTAGAACCTAGCGAAGGACAAGTCATCTTGAATGGAGAAGATATTTGTGAAGTGCCGGCCTATAAGCGTGAGTTGAATACGGTTTTCCAAAAATATGCACTATTCCCTCATATGAATGTGTATGACAATATTGCGTTTGGATTGAAAATTAAAAAGATGAGTAAGGACGTTATTGATCAAAAAGGTCATGAAAATGTTGAAGTTGATTGGTCTTGAAGGATTTGAAAATAAAGATGTTACTTTACTATCTGGTGGTCAGCAGCAGCGTGTTGCGATTGCGCGTGCCTTAGTTAATGAGCCAAGCGTATTATTGTTGGATGAACCTTTGAGTGCGTTGGATTTAAAGCTTCGTAAAGAAATGCAGTATGAATTAAAGAAGATTCAACAAGAAGTAGGAATCACATTCATCTTCGTTACGCATGATCAGGAAGAAGCACTAACAATGTCAGACAAGATTGTTATCATGAAGGATGGCGAGATTCAAAGAGGTTGGTAGTCCAGAAGACATTTATAATGAACCAGTCAATCAATATGTTGCGAAGTTCATTGGGGAAAGTAATATTATTCCAGCACGTATGGTTTGCGATAAGAAAGTGCGTTTTGATGATATTACATTTGATTGTGTCGATGTTGGATATAAAGAAAATGAACCGGTGGATGTCGTAATTCGCCCAGAAGATATTGATATTGTGGATGTGAAAGATGGCAAGATGACTGGTGAAGTTGAGAGTGTATTATTTAAGGGTGTTCACTATGAAATTATGGTGGAAACAGTTCCTGGTACGCATGTTACGGTAAATATGCACGTAAACAAGAACTATGCGATCACAAGTGAAGATGGAAAAGAAAAGATTTCTGCCAACGACTTCTATCTAGACTTAGAAGATATGAAGGATATTGATGATAAAGAAATCATTGCGCGTGCCGATGCACAGGCTTGGAATCCTGAAACAGATGAGTTTATTTCAATTCATGATATTGATACAGATTTAAAACAGGAAGTAGGAGAATATACTGTTACTTTCTCAACAAACAATAAAACCTCAATTACGCGTAAGATTTGGGTTGTGGACCAAAGGGTTGTTGAAAACAAGAAGGCTAATGAAGCTGTTTCTGCGTTTAACTTCTTTAAAACAGTGGATGAAATCAAAGGAATCCATGGCTATTGATACAGACTTGAAGACTTGGGCAAATGCACAGGGTTGGAAGTTGGATGACGAAAACGAAACAGTAGATCTAGATGTAGATTATGATTTTGATTCTGAAACAATCAAGGAAGGAATTTATAAGGTTACTTTCTGGACAACAGGACGTGAATTTAAGATTCATACAACGGATTATGTAGAGGAAGGAAAAGAAGTCGGACTTACTTTCTTTGCGGAAGATATTCATGTTATGGAGAAAATGGGATTCTAGAAAATGAAAAAATTTCAACAATTAGCAATCCCTTATATTGTGTGGGCTTGCATCATGTTGTTGCTTCCGATGTTGCTGATTGCGTTTTATTCAATCATTCACAAGGCAACAGTATTGTGCACTTTAAGCTTACATTAGATAACTATGTTCGTTTCTTTACAGACAAAGATTTCTTGTTGATTTTATGGCGTTCTTTATGGATTGCCATTAAGACAACCATTATTTGTTTGTTGATTGGATATCCAATCGCATACTTTATTTCTAAGAATAGTCCTAAAGTTCAACAAATCTTAGTTCTTGCGATTACTCTTCCTACATGGATCAATATGCTTGTAAGAACATACGCATGGATTGGTATTTTATCAAGTGATGGAATTATTAGTAGCTTTTTAGGCTTGTTTGGAATTCATACAGAACTTTTTTATATACAGAGGCTGCTGTATTGATTGGTATGGTGTATAACTTCTTGCCATTTATGATTCTGCAGATCAACACGGCTTTAACGAAGATGGATAAATCTTTATTAGAGGCGGCTCAGGATTTGGGGGCCAATAAATTCCAAACGTTTTGGAAGGTTATTTTCCCACTTTCATTACCGGGCGTAGTTTCAGGTATCACATTAGTGTTCTTGCCAGCGTTGTAAGTTCATTCTTCATTCCTAAATTATTGGGTGGAGGACAATTTTTCTTGATTGGTAACGTCATTGAAAACCAATTCATTACTGTGGGAGAATGGAACTTTGGTTCAGCTATCTCAATGATCATGGCTATGATCATGATGCTTCTAATGATGCTTGTAAGGAAATTGGAAGAGCGTAATAAGGAGGAAAAATAGGCATGTCGAAAGATAAGAGAGTATTAGGTAAAGTAGGCATGGCTTTATTATTGGTGTTCTTTTATGCACCAATCTTATTCATGATTATTTTTTCCTTTAATAGTTCAAAATCATTAACACACTTTACAGGGTTCTCGTTACGTTGGTATGAGGCTATGCTTAAAAATCACAGTATGATGGAATCTTTGTATATCACAATTATTATTGCCTTATTGGCAACAATTATTTCTACGATCATCGGTACGATTACGGCGATTGGTTTATCAAAGTCAAAAAAAGTATTGCGTGCTTTTTGTGAGTCAAGTCAATGACTTTCCAATCATGAACCCTGAAATTGTTACAGCCATTGGATTGATGCTTCTATTTATTACTTTCCAAATTGAAAAGGGATTTGTGACATTATTATTAGCACATATTGCTTTTTGTATTCCATATGTGATTTTGAGTATTATGCCAAAGATCAAATCACTAGATCCAAACTTGGCAGATGCTGCATATGGATTTAGGGGCTACGCCTTGGCAGGCTTTGGTGAAAGTTATTGTGCCACAAATTATGCCGGGTATTGTTTCAGGTGCTTTGATTGCGTTCACAATGTCTTTTGATGATTTCGTTATTTCATATTTTGTAACGGGTCAAGGTGTGAAAAACTTGAGTATTATGGTGTATACAATGTCTAAGCGTATTAATCCAAGTGTAAATGCGATTAGTACATTGGTTGTCTTGTTGATCACAATCACATTAACAATTGTGAATATCTTACCTATCATTCGTAAAAAGACAAGTGCTTCAAAACAAAATAAACCTTGGAAATGGGTCGCTGCAGGTGTTGTAGTCGTTGGCTTAGTGGCTTCTTTATTTGGCTTAAATAAATCACCGGTAGTCGACCTTATGCAGGACAAACTTTACATGTATATAACTGGGGTGAATATACAGGTGAAAATATCATTTCAGGTTTTGAAGAGTTAACGGGAGCTAAGGTTATCATGGATAACTTTGATTCAAACGAGCAGATGTATATTAAGGTTGCCAATGGCGATGCGTATGATGTATTAGTTCCAAGTGATTATATGATTCAAAGAATGATGCAGGAAAAAATGCTTCAAAAATTAGAGCCAGAAACTCGCAAAGAATGTTTAGGTGAATTGGTGGATGCGATCAAAGGTCTTCCGTATGATCCAAAGAATGAATATTCAATTCCTTATTTCTGGGGTACTGTTGGTATCGTATACGATAAGAGAAAAGTATCTGAAGAAGATTTGGAAAAAGATGGATGGGATATTTTCTTAGATCAGAAATTTAAGGGAGATATCTATCTATATGATTCTGAAAGAGATTCATTCATGATGGCATTAAAAGCTCTTGGATATTCAATGAATACGACAAGTCAAGATGAATTGAATGCAGATATAACTGGTTGATTCAATGTGTTCAGACAATGGATCCAGAAATTGTAACAGATGAAATTATTGATAATATGGCACAGGCAAGAAAGGCTTTAGGAGTTATTTATTCTGGAGATTCGACTTATGTCATGTCTGAAAATGAAAATATGGGATTCTATATGCCAAAGAGTGGAACAAACTTATGGTCAGATGCGATGGTTATTCCTAAGAATGCGAAGAATCCTAAGCTTGCGAATGAGTTTATTCGTTATATTACTAGCTATGATGCAGCTATGGATAATTCGAGTTATGTTGGATATACTTCACCAAATAAAGAAGTTATGGAAGAACTTGGTGGTAAAGGCGGAGATTATGATGGTATCAACGCATATACACCTCGTCTTTGGTTACGATAAGGATGAAGTATTCCAATATGATGAAACTACACGTAAGATCATTGCGGATTTGTGGTCTAGAGTAAAAGTTTCGGCAAGTAACGCACATTAGTCGAAGAAAATTTCTTCGACTTTTTTTCATTATTATTATAGAATGAATGCATGAATCCGATTATTTTTATTTTATTATGCTTTTGTTTGCTTTAGGCTTATTTGACAAGATGTTTAAGAATCGACTTGGACTAGCCACTTCTTTTGATCGAGGCATTATAACGATGGGCGATTTTATGATGAGCGTAGGAGGCTTTTATTGTATTGCGATTGCGTTCTTAAATGGTCATGCCACTTTATTTGAAAATAAAGAAATGATTATTTCAAGTTTGTTGGCGCCAGATCTTGGTGGATATTCCATTATAGAGTCTATGACACATGCAGATAATATCTTGATTTTCTGTGGTGTATTATTAACGTCCACTTTAGGATGCTTAATTAGTTTTCAATTGCCAATCTTTTTAAATGAACTGGATACAGATGATTTGAATCACTATTTAAAAGGAGTTGTGTATGGTATTTTAGGTTTATTACCTATTCTTATTGGTTGTGGCTTTTTATTGCATATTGATCATTTTTTGATTGTGTTTTTACCCGTAATTCTTATTTGTGCTATTTTGATTGGTTTATTTTTTATTTCATTTAAAACATTAATTGTAGTATTAACCGTTTTTTCTAAATTAGTACAAATGCTTGGGTATATTTTCTTTTTTCTAGTTTGTCTAACCTTCTTTTTTTCAATTTGAACTTCACAAATGCGACATTAATCAATGAAGCACTACGCATTGTATTTCAAATGAGTATTATTGTATGTGGTTCTTTAGTGTTTTGTGAAATTGTATTAAGAAAGTTTTCAAATCAGATTGAAAGAGTAGGTCAAATACTAAATATTGATAAATACTCAGTGATGGGAATTATCTTATCTTTTTGGAACAAGTATTGCGATGCTTCCTTTATTTAGTAAGATGAATAAGAAGGGCAAGATTATAAATGCTTTGCCTTTTCTTTGAGTGGAGCTTTTGTGTTTGGCGGACAACTCGGTTTTATTGCCTCAGTCAATCCTGCAAGTGTGACTTGGTTTGTGGTTGTGAAACTGGTAGCCGGAATATTAGGTTTAGTTATAGCGAATGTAATGGAGGAATGATTATGAATTATATGGAATTGATGGAAAAAAAGTCGTGAAGTGATGGGGACAAAATTATGTAAGTCTTGTCCTGTATGTGATGGAAGGGCATGTCGAAATACGATTCCAGGACCTGGTGCTAAAGGGATTGGGGATGTTGCGATGCGTAACTATGATGCTTGGAAAAACATTCGTGTGAATATGGATACAATTACTGATAATGAGCCAGTAAGTACAGAATTAGAACTATTTGGTCATACATTTAAATATCCGATTTTTGCAGGTCCTGTAGGAGCTGTAGCCATGCACTATTCAGATGCATATGATGATAATGGATACAATGATATCTTAGTAAAAGGTTGTATAGAAGCAGGCATTTGTGCGTTTACAGGAGATGGAAAAGATCCTAGTATAATGGAAAATGCGACACGAATTATTAAAGAGAATAATGGGTATGGTATTCCAACGGTTAAACCTTGGAGCTTAGAGACTTATTTGGAAAAGCTAAATTTAGCTTTAAAACAGTAATGCCTTTGCGGTAGCTATGGATGTAGATGCAGCTGGACTTCCTTTCTTGAAGGGGTGTCAGCCTCCTGCAGGAAGAATGAATACAGAACAATTAAAGGCAATCATTTCAAATACACCTGTACCATTTATTGTAAAGGGTGTTATGAGTGTGAAGGGGGCTTTAAAGGCAAAAGAAGCGGGAGCTAGTGCAATTGTGGTTTCGAATCATGGTGGTCGAGTTCAAGATCAGACGCCTGCAACTGCTTTGAAGTACTCGAAGAGATTGTAAAAGCGTAGATGGCAGTATGAAAATCTTTGTGGATGGTGGACTTCGTAGTGGTGTAGATATCTTTAAGGCTTTGGCATTAGGTGCGGATGCTTGTCATTGTAGCTCGTCCATTTGTGAATGCGATCTATGGAGCAAAAGAAGAAGGTGTTCAAGTCTTAGTGGATAAACTTGGCAGTGAACTTCAAGATACTATGGAGATGTGTGGGGCTAAAAAGCTTAAAAGACATCACTCGTGATATGGTAAGATAGGCGCACTTAAATGCTTGTCTTTTTTGATGCTTCAGGAAAATGTGTAAAATAGTTACTAAAAACCTCGGAAAAATGTGCAAAGCAATACTAAAAAGTGCGGAAAAATGTGTAAAAGCATCTATTTATTTGATAAGTAAAGCGTTTTTAAAAGGTGTCAGATTTTACTGGCACCTTTTTCTTAATGAGATGAAGGCAAGTACTGCATTGATCAAGCACCATGCTTGACCAAATATATAGGTCTGAATAGTTTCCTGCAAGTACAAAGCCTGTTAATGTAGCTAAACCAAACAGAATAATAAGTGCAATGTTGGTTCCTTTTGAATTGTTCTTTCTAGATACAATCGATACAATTCCTCCACAAAGCATGCATATACTAACAACAAGTCCTGCACTTCCACTTACTTGTCCACTTTCTTCTAGTGCGTTGGCAAGGCCTGCCATCATACTTTGGAATACGCCAAATACACTTAATACAATGGAAATGATTCCACTGACTAGTTTCCATGTTTTCATAATAATAAAATCCCCTTTCTTAAGTATATTTATAACTTAAAAATGGGGATAATTGATATGCTCGCGGTATACATTAATGGTGAGTGATATTTAAGATGTGATTTAAAAGTCGTGGGACTAAGAAAGAAATGTAGATTACGGATCCTATTGATAAAATTCTAACATAAATAATCGCCTCTTTTTTTTACACCTTTATTGTAGAATTTTAAATGTTTAAATGGTGTAAAAGAATGAGGAATCATGTTAAGATTTCATTAAAAGCGAAGGAATTTTTGTACGTCTGAATTTTGTGCAAGAATAAGAATGTTTTCGGATTCTTGGAAAGTATGTTCACACTAGGAAGTGGGTCTAGAATTCCATTGAATTTTGTAGCTAGAATGTTGATATGGTATTTTCTACGAATATCGAGTTCTAACATGGTTTTTCCAATCCAAGCGGTTGGTACGGCAATTTCATAAATGGAATATTCTGGAGTAAGTTGTACGTAGTCAAAGATGTTTTCGCTTGAAAAACGTACGGCGGCCCAGTTACCAATTTGTTTTTCAGGATATACAACTTCATCGGCTCCATTGCGCAATAAGAATTTAGCGTGTACATCGCGCACGGCTCTTGCGACAACAAGTTTTGATCCATAATCTTTTAATAGGGCTGTTGTCTCGAGTGAGCTTTGAAAGTCATCTCCAATGGCTACAACGCAAAGATCAAAGTTCGATACGCCTAGTGAGTCAATAAAACTTTCGTCGGTAGAATCTCCGATTTGAGCGTTTGTGACATAAGAAAGGACTTTGTTGATTTTTTTCTTCATTTTTATCAATGGCCAAAAAACGTCATGTCCTAAATCATATAGTTTTTGTGCCATGTGACGTCCAAAACGTCCCATACCAATAATTAATACTGATTTCATATGTTCCTCCTGTTATCCAATTGTGATATTTTCTTGTGGTAAATTTGTTTTTGCGACAACTTGATGTTTCGAAATGGCTAAAAGTAAAGTTAAGCCTCCAATTCTTCCAAAGAACATCAAGAAAATTAAAATACAATGTGATGCACTTGATAATGTAGGTGTGATTCTAATGTCAATCCGACGGTACCAATGGCAGAGGCTGCTTCAAATAGGGCGTCAAGAATGGGTAATTGATCGAAGGTTTGAAATAAGGAATGTTCCTGTAAAGAATAATACCATAAACAACATAAATAGGGCGGTCGCATTGTTTAATGTGTCCATGGAAATGCGTCTTCCAAAACATTGTGGGTTTTGTTTATGATTGAATACAACACGAATACTTAGAATTAATACGGCTAGTGTTGTTGTTTTAAATCCTCCGGCCGTACCTTGTGGACTTCCTCCTATCAACATTAATAGTGTCATAAAGAAAATGCTTGCTTTGATTCATTTTGTTTAAATCAATCGTATTAAATCCGGCTGTTCTTGGGGATACGGCTTGGAAAATGGAAACGTTGATTTGATCGGCTAGACGCATATTCCAATGGCTAAAGTCATTGATAAAGAAATAGAGTGTACTGATGATCAACAATGTTGCAGTAGTAAATAATACAACTTTGGATTGTAGTGAATATTTATGTAAATGATGTTTGTATTCAACAACATCTTTCCAGACAAAAAAGCCTAAACCACCAAGTACGATTAGTCTTTGCAATGACGTTGGATACTAAAATATCGCCGACATATCCTGTTAAAGATGAGTAAGCTTGGTTTGTGCCCATTAGATCAAAACCTGCGTTACAAAAAGGCTGAGATGGAATGGAATATGGAATACCATAGGCCTTTGACAAGTCCAAAACGCGGTAAGAAGCGTATGCCTAATAAGATGGCACCTAGTGCTTCGACACATATTGTAGCTTTTATAATCCATTTTGTGTTTCGGATAATACCTCCTAGTTTTGGAGCAGAAATAGATTGTTGCATAAAATATCTTTGTTTAAAACCAATTTTCTTGCCTCCTAGAACAAAGAGTAGAATGGCCATCGTAATGACGCCCATACCTCCAATTTGAATCAGAATCAAGATAATGAGTTGTCCAAAGGGGACCAATATTGTGCTGTGTCATGCATAATCAGTCCGGTTACGCAGGAGGCACTGGTTGAAGTGAATAATGCATCTAAAAAAGGGTGCGCCCTTACCATCGTTTGTGGAAAATGGAAGCATAAGCAGGCAGGCACCGATAAATATCATAGTCGCAAAACTGAGGATAATCATTTGTCCTGGGGTAATGCGTTTCATACGTTTTTAAACATAAAACCACCTATCCTAATATCTTAAAACATTCTACACTAGTCTGTATTAAGATTCTATAAAGTATTCTAACATTATGTTAAGACAATGTTAAGATGAATGATTCTTTGTGGGCTTGTGTTATACTAGCTTTATGGCGAATGTATTAATATGTTTATCGGCTTCTAAATATAATTCTAGAGTTATTGATAAAGGGAGCTCAAATTGCGAAAAGCAATCATGCAGTATTGAGTGCTATTTTTGTGCAAACTCCAAAATATGAGGGGATAAGTGCGGCATCAAAGAGTTGTTTACGTGAAAATATTAAGTATGCGGAGAGTAAAGGGGCAAAAGTAACGATTCTTTATGGACAGGATGTATTGCCTCAGCTTGTGGAATATGTGGGTGTTTCTCAGGTAGATTGTGTTGTTTTAGAAAAAAAATTGGCGAAACAAGCATTGTTTAAGTTAAAAAAATATTGATGTATATTCTGTGAATTATCCGCAGGATTATCGTCGCATGTTTCATTTTAGTTTTAATCTTTTGAGCTTTTCATTGAAAGATACATTAAAAATGATGGGGATTCTTCTTCTTTGTACGCTTATTGGAAAGGGATTTATGCATTTTCAATTCTTGATTACAACGCCTATTATGATCTATATCTTGGGCATTGTATTTGTATCCATTTGGACAAGTGGATATATCTATAGTTTATTGGCGTCTTTATTTTCAGTGTTATGCTTTAACTTTTTCTTTACATACCCCTACTTTTCTTTGTTGAGTGATCCAAGCTATATTACGACATATATTGTTATGTTTGTGGTGGCCATGTCATCTAGTTCGTTAATGACAAGATTAAAGAAACAATCTTTCGAAAATGCCAAACAAGTGTATCGTACGCAAGTCTTATTGGAGATGAGCCAGATGCTTCAAAAGGCGAATGATATGAATGCGATCTATGCTTCGATGTTAAAACAATTTGCATAAATTATTGGATACGGATTTAGTGTTGTATCCACATAATGATGAGCCTATTCTATTAGGACAGTGTCCTGTAGAAACGGATATTGTGGCTTGGATTTATAAAAATAGGCATGAGGCTTGGAAAGACAACGAGTTATCATTCGGATTCGATGTGTTTATATTTGCCTATTAATGGAACGCACGAAGTATTAGGTGTGGTTGGAATTGTATTAAAAGATAAGATAGATTCTTTTGAAAAAAAATTTGTGGCTTGCGATATTGGACGAGTGTGGTATGGCTTTAGAGAAGGAAATGATTCGTTTAGAAAATCTAAAGATTGAGCAACAAGCCAAACAAGAGGCGTTGAGAGCCGATTTATTACGTATGATTTCGCATGATTTAAGAACGCCACTGACTAGTATTTCAGGCAATGCCGGCTTATTATTGAAAACGAGAATGCGTTTTCACAAGAAAAGAAGAAGGAATTGTATCAAGATATTTATAATGATGCGATGTGGTTGTATGATTTGGTGGAAAACTTATTGTTTATAACGAGAATTGAAAATGGTACGATGCAGTTGAATTTACAACCAGAAATGATTGAGGATATTTTTAGAGAGGCTATTCATCATTTGGGTCGTAATAAACGCAAACATAATATTTCTATGCATTTAGAGGATGATTTATTGATGGCTAATATGGATGCACGCTTGATTATTCAGGTTTTAGTGAATTTAATAAATAATGCGATCAAATATACGCCTGAAAATTCAAATATTTCTTTGAATGCTAGGCGGGTTGAGGATAAAATTTTAATAGAAGTTCAAGATGATGGAAATGGTGTATTACATCCTGAACAATTGTTTGAGATGTTCTATACGGAAAATAATCGAGGTGGAGATACAAGACGTGGCATGGGTCTAGGTCTATCTTTGTGTAAATCTATTATTCAATCGCATGGTGGTACGATTTGGGTTGAGAATGTAACGCCTCATGGAGCTTGTTTTAAGTTTGTATTGGATGCAGTGGAGGTAAAGTTGTATGAATAAAGTTCAAATCTTAGTAATTGAAGATGATATTGCGGTTGGGAATTTGATTACGACAACTCTAGAGATGGAAAATTATCAGTTTCGTCTGGCAAAAACAGCGAAGCAAGGAATCATGAATGTGCTTTCTTATAATCCGGACATTATGCTTCTAGATTTAGGATTGCCAGATATGGATGGTTTGGATGTTATAAAGAAGGTTCGTTCTTGGTCAAATATTCCAATTATTGTGGTTTCATCAAGAAGTGAAGATCAAGATAAGGTAAAAGCTTTAGATTTAGGGGCCGATGACTATTTGACAAAACCATTTTCAGTGGATGAATTGTTGGCTAGACTTCGTGTAACGATTCGAAGATTAAATAATAGTCAGACCATAAGTGTAAATGAGAGTGTATATGAAAATGGAGATTTGACAATCAATTATGCGCAGGGTTGTGTATATGAGAATGGGCATGAAATCCATTTAACTCCGATTGAATATAAATTATTGTGTGTTTTAGCTAAAAATACCGATAAGGTTTTAACACATAATTATATCATGCAAGAAGTATGGGGAAGTGTTCAAGGTACAGAAACGCCAAGTCTAAGAGTGTTTATGGCTACTTTGCGTAAAAAGATTGAGCCGGATACTTCAAATCCGAAGTATATTCAGACGCATGTGGGTGTTGGATATCGTATGTTGAATCAGACAGAAAAAAAAGGAAGACTAGTGTCTTCGCATATTTAAATAGAGTGAAATAATAATTGTGATAACTCCAATTGTGATGAGTGCCATAATGGTTTTATTGATGCATAGGAGGATCAATATACTAAATAGGCTGACAATCGAAAATAGGAATAGTTCAATATTTAATAGAATGGGATACATCAACAATGAATCGCGAAAACTGATTTTTTTCGTATTGTGGTTCATTGTTTTTTAATAGTCTTTTTTCATATATAAATAGAATTTGGCTAAAGAGCACGACAAAAACAAGGTATATGATATTAAAAAAGATTTCTTTTGAGAAGAGTGCACTGCACGTTAAAAACATGACAAGAATGGTTCCAATTCTTGGCAGGTACACGTAATAATTATATTTCATAGAGTTTTCCTTTCTTTTATTATGCCACAAATCATATCACTTGAAATATACCTATAGGGGGTATATCATTATATCGAGGTGAGATCAATGAGTGAGTGTTGTCATAAAAAAACATAAGCCTAGAGATGAGAAAGAAATCAAACAATTGACGAATCGTCTTCATCGTATGGTAGGACAATTGAATGGAATTGAGAATATGTTGAAGGAGAATCGGTATTGTGGCGACATCTTAGTGCAGGTAGCGGCAGTAGAGAGTGCTTTGCAGGCGTTTGGATACATTGTTTTGCAGGAACACTTAAATACGTGTGTTGTTGAGGATGTGCAAAATGGAAATACAGAAATCATGAGTGAGGTTATGGATTTAGTAAAGAAGTTAAAGTAGGTGGTTTTAATGGAAGAAAAGTTTGATGTGACAGGCATGACATGTGCGGCTTGTCAGGCTAATGTAACTCGTGTTGTGAGTAAGTTAGATGGTGTGAGTCATTGTGATGTCTCTTTTTTATTATCGAATTCAATGAAGGTTGAATTTGATCAAGATAAGGTGAATGAACAAACGATTTGTGAAGCTGTAAAACAGATTGGCTATGGAGCTAGTGTGCATGGTCAAAAGACAGAGGTTCGTAAAGTATGGCAGAATCGTCAGAATCGAGTGGAATCGGATCAAAGAAGTGCTAAACAAAGATTGATTTTAAGTTTAGTTTTATTGGTTCCTTTACTTCTAATTGCGATGGGTCCTAGGTAGGTCTTCCTATTTTAGAGGGTATGGAATGGATGATGGTTTCACGGCCTTAACACAGTGATTCTATGTCTATTTATATTGTTTATTCAAAGACATTTCTTTATTACAGGTTTTAAGGCTTTAATTAAAAAAGTCGGCCAATATGGATTCTTTAGTTGCGATGGGTTCAGGTGCAAGCTTTGTGTATGGCTTGATCGGTGTTTATCAGATGGCCTATTATTTTGGGGTGCAGAATATGGGAATGGCCCATATGGCTATGCATTCTTTATACTTTGAGTCGGCCGCAACCATTGTGACTTTGGTTAGTGTTGGAAAGTATTTGGAGTCTAGATCTAAGGCAAAAACGAGTGATGCCTTAGATAAGTTGGTGGACTTAGCACCAAAAAAATGCGACAATCTTAAGGGATGGGAAAGAAATTGTTGTGTCGAGTGAAAGTATTCAAATTCATGATATAGTTGTGATTCGTCCGGGACAAAGAATTCCAGTAGATGGTAAAGTTATTTCGGGTACAGGTTATGTGGATCAGTCGGCGATTACGGGTGAGAGTCTTCCGGTAGAAAAGAATGTAGGGGATTCAGTCATTTCAGCTACTATGAATGAGAATGGTACTTTTCAGTTTGAGGCTGAAAAAGTAGGTGAAGATACAACTTTGGCTAAGATCATTCAGCTAGTCGATGATGCTTTGGTAACTCAAAGGCCCCTATTGCTCGTTTGGCAGATAAAGTTAGTGGTGTATTTGTTCCTGTTGTGATTTTAATCGCATTGATTACATTTGTCGCATGGTTGATCAGTGGTCAAACGATTCAATTTGCGTTATCCAATGCGATTAGTGTACTCGTGATTTCTTGTCCTTGTGCCTTAGGTTTAGCTACGCCAGTTGCGATTATGGTAGGTACAGGTAAAATTGCAGAGAATGGTATCTTAATTAAATCGGCGCCATATTAGAACGACTACATTCGATTGATACGATTGTATTGGATAAGACGGGTACGATTACTTCAGGAAAGCCAAGTGTTCAAGGTGTTAAGGTATATACAAATATTAGTATGAATGACTTTATTTCAATGGCGGCAAGCTTAGAGAGTGGTTCTTTGCATCCTTTGGGACAGGCTATTGTGGAGTATGCGGAAGATAAAAATATAAAGCTTCAACAACCTGAACAATTCACAAACATTTCGGGTCGTGGTATTCAGGCTAAGCTAAATGGACATGTGTATTTGGCAGGAAATAAAAGGTTATTAGAAGAGAACAATATTCAAATAAATCAAAATGTTTTATCAGACTTAGATGCTTATGCAAGTTTAGGTCAAACTCCATTGATTTTTGTGGAAGATCAAAATGTGATCGGTTTAATTAGTGTGGCGGATACCATTCGTAGTACGAGTCAGGTTGCATTAGAACAATTTAAAAAGAAGAATATGCGTGTGGTTATGTTGACTGGAGACAATCAAAAAACCAAAGCGAATGCGATTGGTAAATCTTTAAGTGTGGATGAAGTGATTAGTGATGTGTTGCCACAAGATAAGGAGAGTGTAATTCGTAAGCTTCAAGAACAAGGTAAGAAGGTTATGATGGTGGGTGATGGTATCAATGATGCGCCTGCATTAATGCGTGCAGATATTGGGGTTGCGATTGGTCTTTGGAACCGATATTGCCTTAGATAGTGCGGATGTGATTTTGATGAAAAGCTCTTTATTGGATGTAGTGACGGCAATTGATTTATCAAGTGACGTTATTAAAAATATTAAGATGAATCTATTTTGGGCTTTCTTCTATAACAGTTTAGGAATCCCAGTTGCGACAGGTTTATTGTATCCAAAGCATTTGGACTTCGATTATCACCAATGATTGGTTCGGCATGTATGTCTTTGAGTAGTGTTTGTGTTGTCACAAACGCTTTACGACTTCGTTATTTTAAACCTAGAATTGAAATGGAAGAAGTCAAAACATACACAATGCATATTGATGGTATGTCCTGTGGACATTGTGCATGGTTAGTAGAGGATGCTTTAAAGAAGGTTCCAAATGTAAAAGAAGTTCGTGTGGATTATAATTTAGGTAAGGCCGATATTGACTATGTGCAACAAGTAAATAAGGTGGCTTTAAAACAAGCGGTTGAAGATGCGGGTTATATTCCCGTTGAATATAAGGAGGAAAAAAAATGAAAAAAGTAGTAACAGTAGATGGTATGATGTGCATGCATTGTGTGGCACACGTAAAGGATGCATTAAGTAAAGTGGAAGGTGTAAGTGATGTAGTGGTTAGTTTAGATGAAAAAACAGCTACATTAAATTGCACAGAGAATATCACAGATCAGATGTTGAGTGATGCCGTGACAAATGCAGGATATACAGTCATTTCTGTAAAATAAAGAATCATAAAAATAAAAAAGTCAAGACTTGTAAGCGTATTCAGAATATTCTATGATAAACGTCGAGGAGACGCAAAATGGAATGTTTTATTGATGGGAAATCCACTTGCGAAAGAACTTTCTGGAATCGCTTGAATGTTTTGGCAAACTTTCAACAAAAAAGAAATGATAATGGATGGTTTGAAAGTTCGTGTTGCAGAAAGTGTATATTGGATTCAACAAAAAGAAAGGATAGTTCGTTTGAATTATTCTTTTTTTTTTCGACAGTTGAATGATATGAAAAACTCAATATTTACTTTAAGTAAAGTGTAAATAGATGCTTTTAACATAAATAAAATGTTGTATGGGATTTTTAGCTTTTCTTGTGGAAATACATTTGGTTTCTTTGTATAATACATATAGAGAACGACTACTGGAAAAGCAGTGGTTACTCTGAAATAAAATTAATGCTTTGAAGCACTAATCTATGTCCATTGTCGGTGGTGATTAGTGCTTTTTGCATTTTTCTATAATAGTCAATTTCAATTGAAAGCATTATTAATTCTTGTGAATTTGTTGATTATTTGACAGTTGGATTACATGAAAGTCTTAATATATGATTTATATAAAACTTAAATGACTGTTATTAGAACTAATAAATGTTGTTTGGGATTATAATATTTCTTTGGAGTTAACTTTTAAAAATCAAAGTATTCATCGATGTAACCATTTACAAATGATAGAAAATAAAACAAAATGTGTATTGACAAAACTGATTTTTTTTGATTATTATATAAGTGTACTTGGATTGTTACTGAGTTGAGATCAGGCAAGACCCCATAAGCTAGTGATTGAGTATTGCTAGTAGTGGGTCTTTTTTGTTGGAGGAGATTAAAATGAAAATTGTTAAAATATTTAATAACAATGCGGTGGTCACCATCTCAAAAAACAAAGAAGATCTTATTTTAACGGGTTCGGGTATAGGTTTTCAAAAAAAAATTGGGGACGAAGTAGATCCTGGTAAGATAGAAAAGAAGTATTATTACCAAGGTGGAGAAAATAATGCGATGTTTCAATTTTTTTATGCGAACACCTGTTGAATATTTCAAGGTTTCACAAGAAATAATGGATATTGCAAAGAAGACGTTTGAAGGTGGAATTAAAGCCACAAATTATTATTACTTTAACCGATCATATTGTTTTTTGCAATTGAGAGATTAGAGAATAAAATTGAGCTTCCCAATTTAGTTCTTCCAGAAATAAAAACTTTGTATAAAGAAGAGTATAAGATTGGTTTAATTGGATTGGGAATTGTTAGAAGAAAAATTGGTGTGAATTTGCCCGAAGACGAAGTCTGGCTATATTGCTTTTTTACATATATTAAATGGTATAAAATCATATGACGATCAGTCTGTGTTAGAAACTTTACAAATGATTAATGGTTGTATTGAATTAATTCAGGATACGCTTCATACTCATTTTGACCAAGATTCAATGGATTATACACGCTTAACAACGCATTTAAAGTTTTTAGCGCAACGTGTGTTCAAAAAAAGAAATCCAAGATGATATTGATAATGATTTAGATATATATTATTTAATGATTAAAAAATATCCGGAGATATTTAATTGTGTAATTCGAATTAAAGATTATATTTCACAAGAATTTAAATATGAATTATCAGATAAAGAATTATGGTACTTGATGATTCATATTCATAAAATCACGAATTAGGATTGTTACTGGTAAGACCAGGCAAGACCAGATAGTACGAGTAAAATAGTTTTAGGTGGATTCGTATTGTTTGGTCTTTTTTTTTCTAAAAAGGAGAGACAAAATGAAAGACAAATTTGTTACGGCAATGCAGACTTTTTCAAAAGCAATTGTCGTTCCGGTGTTATATTTACCGGCTATAGGTTTAATTTTAGTTATTTGTAATTTTATTACAAATCCAAAGAATCGTTGGTGTTTTACCATTCTTAGGTGCACAACCTATTCAAGTCTTTGTTTAAAGTTTTATACAGTGGATTAATGTCAGTTTTTAACAACCTGGGACCTATATTTGCGATTGGTGTTGCATTTGGTTTAGCAAAAAAGAAAAAAAGAGCATGCAAAGATTAATTTCATTTTTATGTTTGTTTATTTTTGTTCAGCTCAAAATGCATATTTAACACAAATGAATTTGTTAGATGAAGTCAGGGAAATGGTCAAAATTTGATGCTAGGTTTTCAAATTGTTGACATGGGCGTATTCTTAGGAATCGTAATTGGTGTAGTTGTTGGACTATTATATAACAAATATTGTGATAAAGATTTGGGAGAGGTTTTATCAGTATATGGTGGTACAAAATTTGTATTCTTAATTAGTATTCCAATTATGCTAGCTTTAGCAATATTGTTTGTATATATCTGGCCTCCTGTACAAAAACTTGATTACATCTGTTGCAACTTTTATTTCTACATCTGGTGGAGTAGGATACTTTACATTTGGATTCTTAGAAAGATTATTAATCCCAACAGGTTTACATCATTTATTAGGAAGTGCTGTTTTTGGTATACTGATTTAGGTGGTGTAGCAACAGTAGCAGGTAAAGAGTATGTGGGATCATGGGCTATTGCCTTAGCACAATTGAGTGATCCAGGTACTGCTAAATTATCTTTAGTTACCATCTTTAACAATGTTACATTGTGCAAACTGTTTGGCTTAACTGGTGCTGGGTTTAGCAATGTTGAGTTGTGCAAAAACCATCTATGAAGAATAAAGCAAAAGCAATTTATATTCCAGCTATTCTTAGTTCTTGCTTGGCTGCAATAACAGAACCAATTGAATTTACATTCTTATTCGTTTCACCGATTCTATTTTTAATTCATTCATTATTAGCAGGTATTTTCTTCTATCTATTATATTTCTTTAAGATTACTTGTTGTACTGCTTTGGTGGTATTTTTGAAACATTACTATATAACGTACCGGCAGGTGTTGCAAAAACTGGATGGCCTTGGTTTATCTTACTAGGTTTGGTTCAGTTGGTTGTATACTTTGTAGTTTTTAGATGGTTTATTTTAAAGTTTGATGTTAAGATTCCAGGTCGTGATGATTCTGAAGATGTTAAATTAATGACAAAGAAAGATTATGATTCAAAAAATCAGATCAAAAGAATCTTTGAACGCTCAATCAAATGATTTGGGTAAAAGAATTTATGAAGCAGTTGGTGGAATTGGTAATATGAATACTATTGATAACTGTTTTACACGTTTAAGAATTGTTGTAAATTCAATGGATACAATTAATGAAGAAGCTTTAAAAGAAACTGGCTCAAGAGGATTGGTAAAGCGTGGCAATGAGATACAAATTATTTATGGCACAAATGTAAATAAATTTAGAAAAGCTTTAGAAGATTATATGGAAGCAAATCATATTTCATTAGAAGGGTAGGTATAAAAAAATGGAAGCTAAAATTATAACAATCGTTGGTGGAGGTAGTACATATACTCCAGGTGTAGTAAAGGCAATTTTATCAAAGAAGGATACATTTGCGGTAAAGGAAATCCGTGCGTATGATATCGATGAACAGCGTCAAGAAGATGTAGCAATTATTGTAAGAGAGGTTGTAAAAGCTACTTGTCCTGAGTGTAAATTTATTACGACTACAGATCCAAAGGAAGCATTTACTGATTCAGATTTTATCTTTGCACAAATTCGTGTAGGAAAATATGCAATGCGTGAAAAGGATGAAAAAATTGCATTGAAACATGGAGCTGTTGGTCAGAAACTTGTGGTTGTGGCGGATTAGCTTATGGTCTAAGAACAATTTACCCTATGGTTGAAATTTTAGATTATGTTGAAAAATATGCAAATCCTAAACATTGGATTTTAAATTATTCAAATCCTGCAGCCTATCGTAGCTCTAGCTTTGAAGAAGTTGAGACCAAATGCCCGTATTATTAATATTTGTGACATGCCAGTAGCTATTATGAATACATTTGCGGATATTTTAAAATGTGATCCACACGAAATTAAACCATACTATTTTGGATTGAATCATTTTGGTTGGTTTACAGATGTTTGGGTGAATGGAGAAAGTCGTTTTGAAGAATTAAGACAACATGCAATTGCACATGGATATTTGGATGCGTTAGATGAACATTGGGAACCATCTTGGGTACATACATATGGTAATGTAAAATTAATGATGGAAAGATTTCCTAAGTATCTACCTAATACTTACTTACAATATTATTTATTGAGTCAAGATGTAGTGGATGATGCAAATCCTGAGTATACTCGTGCGAATGAAGTAATGGATGGACGTGAAAAAACATTATTTGATGCTATAAATCATTATAAAGAAACAGGTGAATACGAGGATGACATGTTTGTTGTAGGTGCTCATGGAACATTCATTGTAGATTTAGCTGAAGTCTTTATGTAAAGAAAAACGGTGGACGTTACTTGTTAATTGTAAAGAATGAAGGTGCAGTTGCTGATCTTCCAGATGATGCTATGGTAGAAATTCCATGTTATGTTTCTCCTAGCGGTATCGAGAAAGTATCTGTTGGACATATCCCAACGTTCTATAAAGGGTTAATTGAGCAACAATATGCATCAGAAAAATGTCTTGTGGAAGGAGCTATTGAAAACTCTTATGATAAGGTTTTACAAGGCTTTGCATTAAATAAGACGGTAAAATCATCTACTCAGGCAAAGGCAATTTTAGATGAGATGATTGAGGCAAATAAAGAATATTGGCCAGAATTAAAATAGGAGGAAATGTAATATGTGGAACTTATTTAAAAAGGAGAAGAGCAAAAAGTTAGTTGCTCCAGTAGATGGAAAATTAATACCTTTATCTCAAGTGAAAGATGAAGCATTTGCGAGTGGTGCACTCGGAACAGGATATGTTTGAATGTTTGATGGAAACAAGGTAGTTGCTCCGGTAGATGGAACAATTGAAGCTTGTTTTCCAACTGGGCATGCGGTTGGTATTAAAACTAGCTTTTCAGAAATCATTGTACATATAGGTATTGATACTGTTCAAATGGAAGGCAAAGGGTTCCACGTATTAGTTAAAACAGGTGATGTTGTTAAAACTGGTGATGTGTTAGTAGAAGTTGATTCTGATTTTATTAAAGAATGTGGCTTCGATCCAGTGACAATGGTTCTTTTGACAGAAGGAAAAGACATAAAATTGGAATCAGAAAATCAGATAGTAAAAGCGGGTGATGAAGTTGCAAAGTGTTTGGATTAATTGGATAACTAGTTCAAATAAAAATAAAATCATTTGTGCTTTAATAGCTTTGGTTAGTTATGCATGGCCTGTTTGTGGCATTTTAATTATTTACATGTCATCAAAAAGTGTAAATACGATTACAAAGTGTTTGCGGAAATAGGTGTATTGATTTCAATTATTGTTTTTACGATTCGATATGTAATATATATTTTATAAGAAATAGGCCTGGATTCAGGCTTATTTTTTATATGTATATTTTTTTTGTACTTTGATAAGCAAAGGGATAGGACTGATTATAGAAATAAGATTGTATGAATTTTTTTGACAGTTGGATTATGTGAAAATCTTAATATATACTTTATATAAAGTAAAAACGGATGTTTTTAGTATGAATAAAATGTTGTATGGGATTTTAGCTTTTCTTGTGGAAATACATTTGGTTTATCTGTATAATACATATAGAGAACGACTACTGGAAAAGCAGTGGTTACTCTGAAATAAAATTAATGCTTTGAAGCACTAATCTATGTCCATTGCTAGTGGTGATTAGTGCTTTTTGCATTTTTCTATAATAATCAATGTTACTTTTAGTATTTCTACTATGGCAAATAAGCACATAGCAACATCAATATGTAGATATATATACATAAGCTTTCCTCCTGCAAAAAAATAGAAGGATCTACTTACCTGGAATTCAAGATTCAAGGCTTCAAAACTCCTTAACAAGAGGTAACCACCAACCACATCCAGTAGCCAATTTCAATTATAAAACTTCAATGTGAAAACATTATTAATTCCTGTAAATTTGTTGATTGTTTGACAGTTGGGTTAGATAAAAAGTTTCAAATATACTTTATATAAAGTATAAATGATTATTTTTTTAACGTAAATAAAATGTTGTATGGGATTTTGACTTTTTCTTTGAAATAAAGTTAATGCTTTGAAGCACTAATCTTTTTCCATTGTCACTGGTGATTAGTGCTTTTTGTATTTCAGAGTTGTAATATTGTTGAAAAAGTTTCAAATTATTGATGCGTGACCATAAAAGGTATATAATATAGCCACAAGGAGGTACTTTTATGGAAATCGTACCAATGAGAGATTTAAAAAATACAGTACGTATTGAGGAATTGTGTAAAGATAGTGGAAAGGTGTTTGTTACAAAAAATGGATATGGACGTCTTGTGGTAATGGATATTGACTATTATAGAAGTATTTTTGAGGAATTAGAGGAAGCAAAAGTCATGTATGAAGGATTGCAACAGATGTATTCTGGTAAATTAAAAGATGGTATAAAAAGTAATGGAAGAAATGAAAGATAAGTATGGCTTATAAGTATTTCTTTACGGATGAAGCGCAAATAGATTTAGATAATATATTAGATTATTTGACTAATCATTTATGCAATTTACACGCGCAAAAAGCTTCTATATTTTATTGATTGAGAGGCTTGCTTTGGTGTGTGATTTTCCTGAATCAAATCCAATGATTAAAAATAGATTTTTAGGATTCCATGAGGTCCGAAAGATGGTAATCAAAAATTATTTACTATATTATTATGTAGATGAAAATAATAAAACCATAAATGTTCTGTCGATACGTCATTCATTAGAAAATCAGGAGAAAATTATATAAATCATTGTTTTAGATTTAGAATTTTTCTTGTGGAAATACATTTGGTTTCTTTGTATAATACATATAGAGAACGACTACTGGAAAAGCAGTGGTTACTTTGAAATAAAGTTAATGCCGAAGCACTAATCTTTTTTTCCATTGTCGGTGGTGATTAGTGCTTTTTGCATTTTTCTATAATAATCAATGTTACTTTTAGTATTTCTACTATGGCAAATAAGCACATAGCAACATCAATATGTAGATATATATACATAAGCTTTTTTCCTGTAAAAAAATAGAAGGATCTACTTACCTGGAATTCAAGATTCAAGGCTTCAAAACTCCTTGACAAGAGGTAACCACCAATCACATCCAGTAGCCAATTTCCATTATAAAACTTCAATGTGAAAACATTATTAATTCCTGAAAATTTGTTGATTATTTGACAGTTTGGCAAAAGAAAAACGAGCATTTGTTCTTTATATAAAGGTGAAATGCTCGTTTTTGGGTGTTTTAAAATGTTGCATGGGATTATAATATTTCTTTTAATTTAGCAATTAGTCCTAAATCTGCAGGTAGCCAATCTACTAAGTCTAATGTGTCTTTAGTAAGCCATTTTGCGGATTCGTGTTCTAATAGTGTTAAATTTCCTTCAAGGATCGTACAAATGAAACATTCCATGGATAGGTGAGATTATTTTATTTTACTAGTATAATAAAACTATAATAAAATAATTTGATGTAGTAGTTACGCATGAAAAATAAAATGGCTTAAATAAACAAAATTGGAAACTCTATTAAAGAATTTCCGATTTTTTTTGGGTTGAGAAGGCAATATTAAAAACATCGACAGATTAGCGTTTCTTTCTTCTTAGGTTTGATTTGATCTGTTTATTTTTCTTAGGTTTGATTTGATCTGTTTAATAATTTCTGTATCTTTCATAATCAGTTGAACTTTACTGATACATTCAACTGGGAAGGCTTTAAATTCTTTTTTTCGCAACTCGCATTTCATTTGTAGATATACTTCCGTATATTTTTTTGCCAGAGCCAATGCCAGATTGTTTAAAATAACGATATTATTGATAGATGTCTTATTTGTAAAATATATATCATCTTCATTCAGGTAAATATCTTTTTCTTTGTGAAAATTGTTTTCTATTTCCCGTCTTCTTTCTATAGCTTCCGCAATCAATTCTGTATCTTTTGTGTTTTATCTAAAATACATGGTAATTGCCTTCTTGCGTGAGTGTGATACCATTTCTACAAATGTCTTCATTCCTGTGAATCCACAATCATCATAATTAGATGGCAGACTAATAAATCTAAAATTTCTTTTTCCGGTATCTAATGTAGTTATTTTTTTTTCTTTGGAGTCTGTTCATATTTTTTGAACCTTGCTAAAATTTCTTCTCGCAAACCGGACTGGTTATCTTTTACAGGTGCTACATAGATGCCTTTTTTTTGACGCAATGATATTACATGTTTCTCTTTGTGTGTATGTAGAGCGTCAAAAGTAATAACGGTCTTTTTCAGTTCCATCATTCTTAGGATTTCCTGTGCTACTGGAATCTCATTCGTTTTAGTTTCAACCGGCTTGGAATGGATACAAAGGCAGTCTGAGTTACTGTATACATTCAATACATTGATATTTCTTTGAGGATTCTTAGTATCCTCACTTCTTCCACTGCCACGTGCTTCTTTTCCATCAACAGATTGATGACAGTACATAGTACCTTGAGCACATTTTCTAAGTTCCTGAAGGAATTCATGGATACGTTCAATAGTCATTTCTTCAAATTCAACTGGATCAATACACATCAATGTTCTGCGGATAGTATCGTGAGATGGAATCTGTCCATCTTTGATTAATCCGTATTTTTCGTATCGACTTTTGTATACAAGTATATGGTCATAAATCTCTAAACTAGTCGTCTTACCTTCATAAATAATACTTAAAAAGCATAGTAAAAGGATATCGGATAGTTTGTATTGGATCTTTCCTGGTTGTCGATAATCTTGTAGATCATCAAAAAGATGTAAGAAACCAATGGAGTTCATAACTTCAATATGATCATCAAAATCAATATCGATTTCCCTGAATATTTCGTTTAATACTGCAACTAAATTAAAAATTTTATTATTCATAGTGAAGTCCATTCCTTTCAATGATATCGACAACCTCTTCAGGTATAGTTGGATAATAGATGTGATCCGAAGTGACATCTACAACCGCAAGCTTTAAAAAATCTGTGAAAGTACGACTATTTCCTGTGCATCAAAATAACTTTCCATTAATCTCGCAATCTTATTAGATATAGTCTTTATGCGTGTAGCAGAAATAGAATCTCTATATTTGCATAAAGATTCCTTGTTTTTTTGTAAGTAAGGAAGCAAGAAGATAAGAAGATATCTTGACACTTCCAAAAATATACTGAACAACACCAAGATATACAGTATCATCCGTAGCTCTAAATGAACTGCGAATCAAATTACGTTTAAAGCTTGAAATAATGAAGTGACACAATCCAAATTCGACATAGACAGGATGTTTAGAAACGACAGACTTAGGAATAAAACCATCAGGAGTGATCTTTCCAAGATAAGTCTGTATACTTTTAGGTTTTCCACCAGGCACATATTTAGAAGTACATGAATAAAGGCCATAACCTTGTTTTGTTTTTTTTTGATCGTGCGATCAGGAGAACGGAATTTTTCGACCCAGTCAGGATAAGTAACATATCTTTTCATAACAATAGAGTACACCAATACACTATTAAAGTGCATAAAAAATAAATAATCTTAAATCACGAAATACTGAAGATTATTTCATGCGTAATCACTAAATTTTAAAATTATAGTTGCATATCATAAAATTATTTGTTATACTTTTGGTGTAGAGGTTAGTTCGTTAACTTAATGAGTTAATACTAGGCCACGTTGGTTTCTTCAGCGTGGTCTTTTTTGCATGTATAATTGGATAAAGGAGAGTATAAAAAAGGAGCGGAGTAACATTATGTTTAAATTTCTAAAAAATAAAAGTAATAAAAACAAGATATTAGCACCTTCTGAGGGATATTTAATGGATTTGAAGAGTTCTAAAGATGAATTATTTAGTCAAAAGACATTAGGTGATGGTTTTTTTACATTAAGATGAGTGATGATAAAGTTTATTCTCCTATAAACGGAGTTGTTGTGAGTGTTTTTCCTACGAATCATGCATTTTGTATAAAAGGTCATAATGGTGAAGAAATCATGGTTCATATTGGGGTTGATACAAATCTTCTAAATAACGGAGCGATAGAGAGAGTAAATTTAAAAAAGGTGATGAAATCAGTGAAGGTGATCTGCTTCTTTGAAATTAATTTGGAAGAATTTAAACGTTTAAGGATTGATCTTTGAGGTATATGTATTTATCTTGAATAATCTAGAAATAGATAAGGATTATCGTAATGACAAAAGCTATGTATATGATGGAGATTGTATCTTAGAGATGAAGGAGTAACATTTTGGTTTACAGATATATTAAAACAATTAATAACAATGCAATCGTGGCTAGTGACAAAAATAAACACGAAGTGGTTATTATGGGGAAAGCGATTGGAGTCAAATGTAATCGAATATTAGGTACAAGAATTGATAATGAATTAATCGAAAGAGTGTTTGTTTCAAATAACAATCAAAATTATGTAGAAGCCATTATTGAAAAAATACCTTATAACATGTTTAAAGTAGTAGAACTAGTTATAAAACAAGCAGAACAAGACTTAAATACCAAATTTAAAGATGCTATATATCTAGCATTAGTTGATCACATTTATTTTTCATATAAAACAATTAAAGAAGGAGGGAAAATTGAAAATCCATTATTAAATGAAATTAAATTGTTTCATCCAAGTGAATTTATAGCTGCGATGAATTCAATAAACACTATTAATCGTTATTTAAATGTTTGATTTTGATCGGCAGGAAGCTTCTTATATTGCCTTTCATTATATTAATGCATTATCAAATCTTAGTACAACAGAGCAAAAAAGTATCATGAAAGATTTAGAAGCTACTTTAAATTTTATTGATGATTTGACATCTAATTCTTTGAACAAGAATTCATATCAGTATGGTAGATTAATTATTCATTTAAAATGTTTATTTGGCCGTTTGATTGGTGATGATAGGACGGAAAGTGAGAGCGATATATTATTTGAAATGTCAGAAAATTTAAAAATGAGTATTCAAAAGAATGGGAATATTCAAATAAAATTCTTGACTTTATTCAAAATAATTTAAAGTACGATATCAATAGTAATGAAGTAACGTACTTAACACTACATATCTCACCAATGCTTAAAGATGCGACTGATAAATAATATTTTCTGTAGAGAGAGGAGCGTAATAATGAAAGATTACAGAAAACTAAGTGAAGCGATAATTTTAAATGTTGGAGGAAAAGACAATATTAAAGATGTATCGCATTGCATGACTCGTCTAAGACTAGGCTTAAAAGATGAATCTAAGGTTAATAAGGATGAATTAGAAAAACTTGATGAAGTCATGCGAGTTGTTGTTATTGGAGGACAATATCAAGTAGTATTAGGTGGTATTGTTGATGATGTGTTTGATGAAACATGTAAACTGGTTGGAGATTCGGTTGTAATTAATGAGACGCAAATAGAAGAAAATTTAGACAATACAGAAAATTCAAATAAGAAAGCTAAACCAGTAGAAAAGTTGATTTCATTGCTTTCAGGCATTGTAAGTCCTATTATTCCTGCAATGCTTGCAGCAGGATTTATTACTGCTTGGGCTAAGTTATTAGTATTAGCAGGTATATCAGAAACAAATACTACTATTCAATTATTAACCGTTGCTTTGGTGATGTGTTATATGGTTTCTTCCCAATCTTTATTGGTTGGTCACTGCTAAATATTTTGGAGCTAATATCTCTATTGTATTGATGGTTGTAGGCTTATTGGTATATCCTAACTTTTCAAATGTGTTTAGTAATTTCGAGAGTGTAACATTCTTAGGGTTACCAGTTACAAATGTATATTATGGTAGTTCGGTGCTTCCGGCTATATTAACAACTTTTTTGATTGCTAAATTTGAAAAGATATTAAGAAAGATATTACCAAATGCTTTGAGAAGTATTTTCGTACCATTCTTAAGTGCTTTAATTACTATCCCTTTGTTAATTGTAGTTATTGGACCAATTGGTGTCTGGGGTGGTGAATTATTTGCTAACTTATTTAGATCAACCTATGAATTAAGTCCAATTTTAGCTTTGGAGCAATTATTGGTGGGACTTGGCAAATTTTAATCATCTTCGGTATGCATATTGCTATTTTAGGATTGGTAAGTGCACCAAATATTGCAATGTATGGACGTGATACTATCATTATGACACATGCTCCGTCTTTAATCTGCCAGATTACAAAGAGGTTTAGCAGTTGCTTTAAAAGCAAAAGATAAGAAAATTAAAAAAGAATGCATTAACATTAAGTTTAACTTCATTCTTCTCAGGTAATGTCATTGAACCAGTTATGTATGGTGTCAATTTAAAATATAAGAAGCCTTTTATTGCGGTATGTATTGGTGGTGCTATTGGTGGTGCTATCACTGGTGCAGCGGGAGCCGGAACTGTTGCGGCAGTTGCATTTAGTTTATACACATTCCCGGTATATTTAGGTGTCGGTTTTGGTGGATTATTATTAGGCTGTTTAGTAGGTGGCTTGGTTACATTTGTATTAACTTATGTAATGGGAATTGATGAAAAGGATGTATAAAATGATGAACACAAGAGTAAAAGATATTGATTTTAAAAGTGCAGATCATGTAATTGAAGAAATTAGAAACATGAACGTAAAAGGTGGTAGTCCTTTTGGTAGATCTGCAAAGATGGGCTTTTAAATTGGCTATTGAACAAGAAGATTTAAATGATTTTGACACATTAAAAACACGTTTAGAAGATGTGGCTAAGCAAATGATTGGATTAAAACCAACAATGGCAACGATTCATAATAGTTGTGATATTGTTCTTTCCCTTTTGAATAAAGATAAAGATTTAGATGAACTAAAAAAAACAAATAGTAAAAGTTTGTGAAAATATAATTGAACAGTCTTTTGTGGCAGTAGAAAAAGTCGCTGACTATGGTTCGAATTTAATTAAAGAAGGCGATACAGTATTAATGCATAGTTACAGTTCAACACTTATGGGAATATTTAAAAGCAGACTAGAAATAAAGGGGGTAAATTTTAAATTAATATGCACAGAATCTCGACCTTTAAGAGAATCTAGAAATGCTTGTAAATGTTTTAACTGAAATTGGTGTTGATGTTACTTTTATATCTGATGCTTCAGTATTTGAATTTATGAAAACAGCAGATTTGATAATTATGGGTGCAGATACATTAAGTACAGATGGTTCTGTCGCTAATAAGATGGGTAGTGCGCAAATTGCTTGTCTTGCAAGATCTTGTAAGGTTCCAGTGTATTTTGCTAGTGAATTATACAAATTAGACTTAAGAACTCAATATGGATATAACATCCAGCTTGAAAGAAGAACACCGTTTGAACTTGTATGTAATGAGGATTTTAAAGATTTTGAAAAAGTTAGAGTAATTAATCAATTCTTCGATATTACTCCTGCAAATGACATTAAAGGTATCATTACTGAATTTGGCGTTTTACAACCAAAGCACAAATGGTTTTGTATTGGAATAAATTAATAAAGAACATAATGGAGGATTAATGAAATGTATTTAGATATTAAAGATGAAGTAAAAGAAGCACTAGATAGTAATTTACCAGTAGTAGCTTTGGAGTCAACTATTATTTCACATGGTATGCCATATCCACAAAATGTTGAAATGGCAAAACATTGCGAAGAAATTATTCGTAGCTATGGTGTTGTGCCAGCAACAATTGCAATTATAAATGGGCGAATCAAAATTGGATTAACAGATGATGATTTATATTTGCTAGCTACAAGCAAGAATGTCGCAAAAGTATCACGTCGTGATTTAGCAAAAAGTTATTTCTACTAAAGAAATGGGAGCAACAACTGTCGCATCAACAATGATTTGTGCAGGTATGGCTTGGAATAAAATTCTTTGTAACAGGAGGGATTGGTGGTGTGCATCGTGGCTATGAAGAAGCTATGGATGTCTCAGCCGATCTTGATGAGTTGGCTAAAACTAATGTAAATGTTATATGTGCAGGGGCTAAATCAATTTTAGATTTACCTCGTACATTAGAATATTTAGAGACTAAAGGTGTACCTGTTGTAGGATATCAAACTGATTATTTACCACAATTTTTTACAAGAGAAAGTGAATATAAGTTAAACTTAAGGTTAGATTCACCTGAAGAAATAGCTAAGATGATTAAAACTAAAGAAGAGTTAAAATTAGATGGTGCAGTTCTAATCACTAACCCAATTCCTGAAGAATCATCAATGGATAAAAAATATATTGATGATTTGATTGATAAGGCAATTAATGAAGCTAATGAAAGACATATTACAGGAAAAGATGTAACTCCGTTCTTGTTGGCTAAAATTGTCGAAGAAAGCGAAGGAAAGAGTTTAAAAGCTAATATTGCGTTGGTATATAATAATGCGAAAGTAGGGGCGCAGATTGCTAAAGCTTACTCTAAGTTATAAGGAATAAGTATCAAATAAAAATGTAATTAAATAAATGAAAAAGAATCAGTTTAAACATGAATTAAAATGTTATACTGATTCTTTTGTTTTTCAATTTCTTTTTATGTACTTACATCGAAATACTAATCTTTTTCCGTTGAGAGTAATGTAATCTTAAATAAATATAGTGTGTTTAAATTTGATGCTTGTAATATCTGTTTTCATCTTTGAGGAGATAAAAAGGATTAATTTTGTTATGTGAAATAAATAATGGCATATTTAAAACACCTTAGCGATTTATACCTTAGCGATTTATAGGGTATTTTTTGATGGTTATATGTCAAAAGCTTGTGAAGCTAAATTTGCATGAATTGTTTGACAGTTTGGCAAAAGAAAAACGAGTATTTGTTCTTTATATAAAGGTGAAATGCTCGCTTTTAGGTGTTTTAAAATGTTGCATGGGATTATAATATTTCTTTTAATTTAGCAATTAGTCCTAAATCTGCAGGTAGCCAATCTACTAAGTCTAATGTGTCTTTAGTAAGCCATTTTGCGGATTCGTGTTCTAATAGAGTTAAATTTCCTTCAAGGATTGTACAAATGAAACATTCCATGGATAGGTGGAAGTTTGGATAGTCATATTCGACTGTATCAAAGTATTCTTCGACTTGAATGGTTGTATCTAATTCTTCTTTGATTTCACGAACAATGGCTTGTCTACTTGTTTCATCCGGTTCAACTTTTCCTCCAGGAAATTCCCATCCGTCTTTGAATTCGCCATAGCCTCTTTGGGTGGCGAATATTTTATTTCCATCTTTAATAATGGCGGCTACTACGTGTATTGTTTTCAAAAAATCACTCCTCTACAATGTATCGATAAATGTCTTCTCTTACGGGTGTATCCAATTGCCATAAGATTTCGACGGCTGTTTTTTTTGTGTGTTTGGCATCACAAACTGTTTGGTCTTATCTATCTCTGCTTGCATATGGCCTAGATAATAGAATTCTTTGCTTGTTTTATCATCTTTGTTCTTTCGCACAAACAAATGAACTTCAATCCCTCTTTCTTTGGCGTACAAGAAGTTTTGTACGTCATCACTGCTTGTGGTTCTTCCGGATTTGGATATCGCAATCAATTGACTTTCATTGATAAAATGATCTTCATATTTGATGGTATCTTGAATATCATTTGCCTTGTCATAATTGATAAAGACAGGGAATGTTTTGGTTGTTTGATCATATTTGTATCCGCCAATATTTAATGGAACTTCATTGTGTTGCCAATTTAATAAGCGACAGGCATCTTCGTATGTATATTTTTGATAAAGAACAAAGTTTGTATCTTTATATGTATTCTTATAATGTTTATTATATTGATCCAATGCATATTCAATGATTTCTTTTACCATGGATTTAAATTCGTTGTTTTCTAAACATGTCTTAAATGGTTTTGAAATCTTCTTGTCTTCAATAAAAATACAATCTTTAAACGTATTTTTTCCAGAACCAGTAGGGAATTCATTGGTGAAGATGTTTAATACATTTGTTTGGGATAGATCATTTGTATATTCTTGATCGTTGATTAAATCTTTTAGTGTTTCAAGCTCTATCTTTCTTTTTCCATTGGCAAGTTTTGTACAAATAAACTTAATAAAGTTTTCTTCAAGTTCATTTAAGCTTACTTTATAATCCTTTTCATATTTCTTTAAAAAGGCATAATAAGATCCTAGTGATTTGTTGTCGAAAATTCTTTGTACGTCAATTTCTCCATACGTTTCAAAATCCATAAGAGTAGGGATTCTTCCAAGTTTATTCTTTAGATTTTATAGCTATCCTTAATGAGCTTGATATCCGCAAAATTGGCGGTGTCAATCGACGCAAAAATTTGTTTCTTACTGATTTCATCAAAGTGAATCGTACTCGATCCTGGAATAATTCTTTCACCTTCAAGTACATAGCGTCTTATGTTGTCTTTGTTGTAAGAACGATCTCCAGATAGGGCGATTGGAATCATGAAGTTGTTTTTGTAGTTTCCAATGAAGTCTAGAATGACAACATATTCTTTGTCTTTTGATTTTCTTAGGCCTCGACCTAGTTGTTGGACAAAGACAATGGGCGATTGTGTAGGTCTTAATAGGACAACTTGATTGATTTCAGGTATGTCGACACCTTCATTAAAAATATCTACAGTTAAAATGTATTGTAGATAGTCACTTCTTGTATCGGATACTAAGCGATCGATCGCATCTTCTCTTTTTTCTTGAGAATCCTCTCCACTTAAAGCTATAGTTCGATATCCTCGTAGATTTAATCTTTCACTAAGGGCGTACCGCTTCTTTCTTGGAACTGCAAAACATGAGTCCTTTGACTCTTTCTCCACTATATCCATAGTAATTGGTTTGTTCGATAATGTAGTCCACTCTTTGGTTGGATGTTAAATAGTTGAAATCGGTAAAATCTGTTTCGTTTCCGTTGGTTAAAAAGTCAGTAATGCCAAAATAGTGGAATGGACATAATAAGTTTTCTTCTAGAGCTTGTTGAAGACGAATTTCATAGGCAATATTATGGTCGAAGGCTGCATATACATCAAAGTCATCGGTTCTTTCTGGGCTTGCGCTCATTCCTAGCCAAAACTTTGGTTTAAAGTAGTCCATGATTTCTTGATAGCTTTTAGCTCCAATGCGATGTGCCTCATCAATGATGATGGTATCGAATGTATCAGGGGCAAAACTTGAATACACTTCTTTTTTTAGACATCGTTTGCATGGTTACGAACAAGTAGTCTACATCTGTATCCTTCTTTGTTTCCAGATAAAAAAGCCCAAATGTCTTTATATTTTTAAATACATTTTTGTAGCTTTGAAGAGCTTGTTTGGCAATCTGCTCTCTATGCACTAAAAATAGGGCTTTCTTGGGATTCTGATCTTGTAAGGCAAAGGCTGAGGCATACGTCTTTCCTGTTCCTGTGGCTTGAAATCAACAAACTCTTTGATTCATTCTCATTGCGAAGCTTTCTAAGATTGGAAATAAAGGCTTGCTGCATAGAATTTGGAATTAACTGTTTAGAAGGTAATTTAATTTCTTCTTTTGTTTCACCTTTTGTATTCTTCATAATGCACTCTATATGCACCAATAAATGCATTGTAGGAATATGTATTTGGATGATTCCATAATTCTTCAAATTCATCTAACATTTCTGATACAAACTCACCGGATTTTGTGGACACAATTTTTGTATTCCATTCTCGATTTGTAGTAAGTCTTTGTATTTGTCATATTACTAGAACCCACAAGGATCTTGTAGATTTCATCGGATTGAAAGATATATCCCTTGGTATGAAAACCATTCTTTGAGTCGGGTACTAGATACATTTTAAGTTCAATATTCGAAAATGTAGCGAGTTTATCTAAGGCTTTAGGATCACTAAATGCCAAATAGTCCGTTGTAAGAATTTTACCTTTGATGCCTTTATCTTCTAAAAGTACGAAGCGTTTGAAGTAAGGGGGTAATTCCTCCCATCGTAGTGAAGGCTACACTGATTAAAAAGGAGTCGCAGTGTAATAATTCATCTTCAATGGTGCTTAGTACTTTTCTTCCATTCTTATAGTCGTTTGAAATAAATTGAGGTCGATATAATACGTTGGAAGATATATTTTTGTCTAAAAATGCGGTAGATAGGCCGCTCTGTATATTTTTTTGATAGTTCATACCTAACATTATACCAAAGATTAAAATGAAATCATAGATCGAAAAGGCTATAATAACAGTATAAGACCAGAGGTATAGGGAATGGAAAATATAATAATTTCAAAAGAGTTTCTAGATTGGTATGACTATTACAATGATTGTAAAGATAAGTATTCAAGTTTAGTAAATGATGTAGAGAATAAACTAATTTGTGGTGAATATAAAGATATTGAACTTTCTTTTTTTCAAATATGAATACGAATAATTTGAATCGTGATATAGATAGTCTTGAAAAGATTCGTATATTAATGATGCAGGGAAGTACAAGTCAGATTAATGTAGAAATTGAATTTGTGAAAGAAAAAATGTTAGAGTCTTGTCAGAATGTGAACTTTGGCATATTGTGCAATCCTTTGGCGAGTACTCTATATCGTATGATTTTAGATTCTAGTAAAACAAAGAAGCATATTGAGGATGTTTCTAAACAATGTAAAGAAAATGATTTCTACATTTCTGTATTTATTCCTATTTACTTAAGACACTTTTATGCATCTATTTGTGAAGAGTGTATTAAGGGATATAGTTCGTATGATTTTATGAAGTTAGTAAATTCTTTAATTGAAGAAGATAAATTTAGTGAAGCTTGTAGTCTTTGTCCAATCTATGAAGGGATTTATATTCATGCTAATAAAAAGGGTTTACTTACAAAAAAGAGTTAATACAGGTAATGCATCTGTATGGTGTGGATGTACCTGTTACTAAAAAAGAAACGAAACTGCCTAATATACCTACAAAAGCAGAGAGAAAGATGTCTAAGAAGTTAGATATAGAAACACGTAAGAAAATCGTTGGTGATGGAGTTAAGAAAATCTTGGATATGAGTGATGATGAACTGATTCGAAAATATGATGGTAAGTCAGAGGATGAAATTAAGACAATGTTAAAGAATGATCCTTGTTTTGATTCATCCTTAATGGATGAATCGATGTTTGAGTTTCTTAGCTTATTAACTAGTTTTTAGTATTGAATTTGAGGATGCTTTTATTGATTGGTTAGCCGGTTTTATCCTTAGAAGATTATATGATATACATTTAAGGTTTTCGGTGAATATCCCACCAAAAGTTCAAACAACAAAGAAACAAAGTGATTATTCAAATCAGGAAAGAGTTTTGCCTGAAGCTGATCCTAGTGAAAATTATCAGGAAAAAAAAGGTCATTCAACCAAATAATGAATCTAAGGGTAGGGGGTGGAATTATTTTCTTGATTATTCTTGGACTATTATTTGGATATGGATATATTTCTTTGAAAAAGGAAGAGGCAGAATGGGAAGCGCAAATGGAACAGTATCGTCTTGAGAATAGGCGTCGTACGGAATTGAGTGAGTTTAAGGCAAGGGAAGAGAAACGTAAAAAAGAAAGAGGGGCAACGTTCAAACTCATCATCATCTTCTTCGTCCTCATCTTATGATGAAGGAAGTGATGATGCATATTTTGGTGATTATGATGAGAATCGTTACGATAACGATGAAAATTATCGTGATGGTGTAGATGATATGTTGGATGAACTGGGAGAATAAAAAAATATACAGTGAAAGACTTATTGAATATTTGTATACTCATGAGTAGTATACTTACGAGTATACAAATTTATTAACAAACGATAATTTAGACATCTATTTAGGAGAGGTGTTTTTTTTTGTTGATGAAAAAGTGCAACAACACTTCTTATAATCGGTGTTTTTTTTTTTTGCGTTTAAAAAAAAATACGTTGTTAAATCGTATTGATAATGGAGAATTGTTGCCAGGTGAGCGTTTGGAGTCTGAAAGAGACTTGGTTGAAAAAATGTGGTGTGAACAGACAGACAGTGCGATCAAAGACTTAATGTCTTGATTGAAGATGGTGTATTGATCAAGGTTCCTTATAAAGGAACGTTTGTCGCAAAAACAAATTGTAAAACCTTCATGGGGAAACTATGATGCGATAAATGAACATCGTGGTTTTAGTAGTTTTTAAAGGCACAAGGTTTTTCAATTGACAGTAAGGTCATTGTTGCAGAAAAGATTGAGCCGACAACTTCGATTCGTGCACACTTGAAATTAGAAGAAGGAGAAGACGTTTATTGTTTAATGCGTGTTCGTTATTACAATGATGAACCTTTTTCTGTGGAAATTGCCTATATGCCATACAAGTATGTAGAGGGCATTGAAGACTATGATTTTTCAAAAGTGTCATTATATGATTTTATGGCAAAGAAAGATCATGATCCTTGTGACTTCCATCGTTCATTAATCGTACAATTTCCAGATGATCGAATCTCAAAACTTTTTGGGAAATCTTGTAGAACCTGTATTTCGATTTCAATATATTGGCTTTGATAAAGAAAAAATGTCGTGGAATATACACATAGTTATATTCGAAGTGACCAATCCACGTATCGTTTTAGAATATAATTTCACGAAGGAAACAATATGGAACAATTAGAAACAATGGAATATTATATTTTGCAGACGCAGGATATTTTAAATTCAGTATATAAAAATAAAAGAACAGACGGATAAATTGGCTCAGGTTTATATGGATGGAAACTATAGAAATATTAAGATTATAGCTTCTGGTTCGAGTGGAAATGGGTCTTGGTGTGCTAAATATGTTATGGAAAAATATTTAGGTGTAGATGTCACTGTGATAAATCCATATACATTCGCATACTATCCAGTGTTGTGTGAAGATGACTTTGTGTTTGTCGTTTCACAGAGTGGATATAGTAAAAATGCATTAGATGCATTGGATATATTAAAAAAATTAAATCGTAAAACAATCGCTTTAACAGGGATTTAAAGAGTGATATTAAAGATCATGCTTTGAAGTTGTGATTGATTATGTAGACGAAGAAAAAGGAGGGGTATGTTACTAAGGGTGTAACAACACTTGCCTTATTCTTAATAAAACTTACGTTTGCAATTTTAGAAAAACAAGGAAAAATGGTTGATACAAACTTGGCTTGATGCATATTGTGAAAGTTATGCTTCTATGCAAAAGGAAAATTTTGTGCATGAAGAAGCTTTCTTAGAAAAGTTTAAAAAGAATTTCTTATCTATGGAAAATATGTATGCAAAATGGTTGTGGTCCTTGTGAAGGTGTAGCTAAAGAGGCAAAGACTAAAGATTGGTGAAACTGTGAAGGTTGTTTCTTGTGCATATGAATTAGAAGAATATATTCATGGACCGAATTTGCAACTTTCTCCAAAGCACAATGTATTTATCATTGATGCGCAAGATGAAACTTCAGATCGTTCATACCAAATCTATAGAGCATCTCGTGCTTTGTGTCAGACCGTGTATATTACATCACAAATAAAGCATATGATGATGATCATGTATTAACGTTACTAAATCCTTGTGCAGATACTGTATCCTTAACGTATCTTCAAGTATTCCAATTATTCGCATATAGAATTAGTAAAGAATTAAGATCTATTCCTAAACATCCGTTGTTTGAGGAATTTAAAAAGATCGTTAATTCAAAAACAATCACATATGAAGATTAGTGTAATTAGCCTTTCGACTTGTTTGGAAGGCTTTTTTTATATAGATGTATAAAAATTACGAGAAGTTGACGTAAGAATGGTGTCAATGATTTTTATTGACAAACCTATTCATGAGCTATAGAATATTAATGTTCTAAATAGAACGATGAGGAGAGCGCATATGCACTTTTTGGGATGAACATAAAACGATAACGAGATATTATGAGATGAAGGTTTCTGGAGTTTGCGAAAAATATCAGTTAAGACAGTTGGAGTATGACATATTAATGTTTATTTACAACAATCCTGCGTACAATACGGTCGCGGACATTGTTCGTATTCGTAAGTCTACAAAGTCTCATGTTTCGACTTCACTTAAAGTATTAGAAGATCATGGTTTTATTGAGCGAAGAGTCGACAAAGACAATAAAAAAGCATGTAACTATTCATTTACTACAATTGGCCAATGAAGTAATTGAAGATGGAATATGGGCGCAAAAGGAGTTTGCACAAGATATGTTTGAAGGTCTTAGTGAAGAAGAAATCAAAGTGTTTATGAGTGTATTTCAAAAGGTGTATGACAATGCAGAAAGGATGATTTCAAATGAAAAAAAATTCCTGATTTAATGGAAGTGATTTTTGATGCTTGTTACTTGATTTTTGACTTAATTGTTTGGAATCTTATTCTTTGTATATTCGAAAGGAAATCCATTGTTCATATTATATGGTGTATTAACATTAACGTTGTGTGGTGGAGACGCATTCCACTTGGTTCCTCGTATTAAAAGGGCTTTGTATGGTACAAATGATAAAATTAAAAGACACTTGGAATTGGATTGCAGGTATCTTCAATCACAATGACCGTATTCTATATTATTTTATTGTTTATCTGGAAATTAACATTCCCAACATTACAAGCTCCACTTTGGGTTGAGGCTATGATTTGGATTTCGGCTATTATTCGTATCGTTGTATGTTTCTTACCACAAAACAATTGGTCTTCCGAAGAAGGAAATAGGAAGCTTTCTGTGATTCGTAATGCCGTGTTTGCGGTAACTGGAGTTGGTGTGATAATTCTTTATGCCATTTCAGGAAATATGTACGATTTACATATGAACCGTATGGTTGCAGCCATCCTTATTTCTTTTGGTTGTTACATTCCGGTTACATTGTGGTCTAAGACAAAACCAAAGATTGGGTTATTGATGATTCCTAAGACTTGTGCTTATATGTGGGTCATTGTGATGGGATTACAATTATTATTCTAATTCACAAAACTTGGTGCTTCATTGCACCTTTTTAATTTTTTTCAAAAAGAAGAATACCACTATAAGTCGATAATCTACCGAATAAAATACTGAATGAATTCGACATATTTCCGAATAATGGGTATACTATTGGTAGTAGGATTGGTGGTGTTCACATGAAAACTTGTAAAGAAATGGCTTTAATTTGGAATATTAGTGTTCGTGCAGTTTCGAATTTGTGTAAATCGGGAAGAATTCCGGGTGCTTTGTTAAGAATGGAAAAAATTGGGAAATTCCAGATGAAGCAACAAAACCGGTAGATGGAAGAATTTCGTCTGGTGAATACTGAAAAAAAGGGATGAGAACAGATAGAAAGTCATTGCCTATTGGTATTTCAGACTATGTGCGTGCTCAATCGGATTATTATTATGTGGATAAAACAATGTTAATTAAGGAGTTTTTAGATCAAAAGCCATTGGTTTCATTATTCACAAGACCAAGAAGATTTGGAAAAACATTGAATATGGATATGCTTAGAGTGTATTTTGAAAAGGTGGATGAGGATACGTCTAAATATTTTAAAGATAAGAATATTTGGAAGTGTGGGGAAAACTATCGAATGCATCAAGGTAAATATCCTGTGATTTTTCTTACTTTTAAAGATGTAAAGTTTGATTCTTGGCAGGCCACTGTAGAGAAAATTAAATCGTTACTTCAAGAAGAATATGGAAGGCATCAAGAATTGTTGAGTAGTGGAAAAATATCGGATTATGAGAAGGCGTATTTTAATAAAATATTAAGTGCAACAGAAAATGAAGTGGAATTGTCTTTTTTCACTTGAAAAGTTATCTAAGATGCTTGCGACGCATTATGATCAAGCTCCAATTATTATTATTGATGAATATGATACTCCAATTCAGGAAGGACATTCAAAAGATTTTTATGATGAGATCATCGGGTTTATGAGAAATTTCTTTTCCGGTGCTTTTAAGGATAATAAAAAATCTTTCTTACGGCTTTTTAACCGGAATTTTGAGAATTGCTCAAGAAAGTATTTTTAGTGGATTAAATAATTTAACTGTGAACTCAGTGATGGATGAAGCATATGATCGTTATTTCGGATTTACAAATGAAGAAGTAAGTAAAATGTTAGAGTATTATGGAGTTCTGTGAAAAAAGAGAGTGAACTTCAAGAATGGTATGATGGATATTTGTTTGGGAATGAAGAAATCTATAATCCGTGGTCTGTTATTAATTATATTTCGAAGGGGTGTGTTCCACAGGCTTATTGGGTAAATACTGGAAAGAACGAGATTTTAGAGGATGTTTTAAAAGTGGCGGATGAGGATATAACAGAAAAGCTTTATTCTTTGATTCGTGGGGATAAAGTTTTGGCAAGAATTGATCAAAATGTTGTTTATCGTTCACTTACAGATGATCCAATGCTAATATCTATAGTTTATTATTGGTAGCTGGGTATTTGAAAACAACGATTAAAGAATTGCAGGCGGATGGATCTTATTTGTGTCAGGTATCGATTCCCAATAAAGAGATAGCTTCCGTTTATAAAAGTGAGGTTTTGGCACATTTGATGCAGATTGGTGCAGTTTCAAGAACGACTGCAGATAAGATTGCGGAAAGTTTGTTCTTAAATGATTATGTAAAACTAGAAAAAGCTATTTCTGAATATATGAATAAAGCAATTAGCTTTTATGATACGGCTAGTGAATCTTTCTATCATGGATTGATTTTAGGATTGATTTCGATGATGGATAATCAGTACAAAATAAAGTCGAATAGAGAGTCTGGTAAAGGAAGATTTGATATTGGCTTAATTCCTAGAGATGATAAGTATCCTGGAATGATTATGGAACTCAAGTGGAAAAAAGAATCTTGATGATCATGAATTAACGCTTTTGGCAAATGAAGCTCTTTGTCAGATTCATAGTATGGAATATGATTCTGAGATGAAGAGTGAAGGAATCAAAAAGATATTGAGATTTGGGATTGCGTTTTCTGGAAAGCGTGTTTGTGTTAAAACAAATTAGAATAGTAGTTTTATTTAAGATTCCTAAGACTTGTGCTTATATGTGGGTCATTGTGATGGGATTGCAATTATTATTTTAGAATTTCTTCAAGAGAACGCCTACTCGACGTTCTCTTTCTATATGAATTTTAGAGTATCTAATTCAATGAAAATAAGACGTTTTAGATGAAATAGGAACAATCGCAACAAATTTATTGGAATTAATAATGCTTTCACATTGAAGTTTTATAATTGAAACTGGCTACTGGATGTGGTTGATGGTTGCCTCTTGTTAAGGAGTTTTGAAGCCTTGAATCTTGAATTCCAGGTAAGTAGATCCTTCTATTTTTTTTACAGGAGGAAAGCTTATGTATATATATCTACATATTGATGTTGCCATGTATTTAATGGCCATAGTAGAAATACTTAGAATCACATTATTGATTATAGAAAAATGTAAAAGACACTAGTTCACGTAAGCACAACGAATTACTAGTGTCTTTACATTAGAATAATTCAGAGTGACCACTGTATCTAGTGCTTTTCTTGTATGTGTATTAAATGATTGCTTTGGTAATAATTTATCAAAAAGCATTGACAACGCTTACAGATGAATGTTAACATATGCCTGCAAATAAAAAAGACATGTAACTGGTAATGCAGGCAGGATCTAATAAATTGCTTTGAATTTTTCAAGGTGTTTATGGGATTCTGCCTTTTTTGCACTTTGAATGGCCATTCTTAAATAGATGATAGGAGAAAACAATTTATGGATTACAAAAAAATTGCAAATGAGATTTTAGATTTAATTGGTGGTTCGAAGAATGTTGCGACTTTGGAACATTGTTCAACAAGATTGAGATTTAGTTTGGTTGACAAGAGTGTTGTTGATGTAGAAAAAATCAAGAAAATCAAAGGGTGTTATGGGCGTTGTGGATGGAAGTCAATTTCAGATTGTGATTGGAAACAACGTTGTTGAAGTGTATGATACATTATTGAAGATTTGTCCTTTAAGTGGAAATCAAGGTATTGAAGCTAAAAAGGATGATCGTAAATGTGGTGCGAAATTATTAGAATTTATCATTAGTGTATTTCAACCACTAGTTCCTGTTATTGCGGGTCTTTGGTGTATTAAAGTCCGTTTTATTATTGCTTTCGATGTTTGGATTGTTGGCAAATGATTCGACTGTATATACGGCATTGGTCGCTATTTCAGATGCAACATTCTATTTCTTACCTATTATGGTTGCGGTAACGACTGCGAATGCTTTAAAGTCAAATCGTTTGGTTGCGGTTGCGGCAGTTGGATATTTATTGTTGCCTGCAACTACACAAGCTCTTACAGATGGAATGACATTGTTTGGTTTTGCGGTAAAGAATGTTACGTATAGTTCACAGGTATTCCCTGCAATCTTATGTGTTATTTTCTTAAGCTTGATGGAAAGAGGATTCAATAAAATTTCTCCAAAAGGCTATTCGTATTTTCTTTGTTCCAATGATGTCTTTGGCTATCACAATTCCTGTGACTTTATTGATTTTAGGCCCATTGGGATATAATATTGATACATTATTTACGGTCTGTAATCTTAGCTCTTTATAGAACACTTGGATTTGTGGCATTAGGATTACTTGCAGCTATTTTACCATTTATGATTGCGACTGGAATGCATAAAGCTTTACTTCCATATGCCATCACAACATATGGTCAATTGGGATATGAAGCTTTATATATGCCTGCAAGTTTAGCTCACAATATTAGTGAGAGTGGTGCTTGTTTTGCGGTGGCATTGAAATCTAAAGATGAAAATTTAAAACAGACGGCATTATCGGTTTGGAATCTCTGCCTTAATGGGTATTACAGAGCCTGCATTGTATGGTGTTACTTTACAAAATAAAAAGGCTATGATTGGTGTTGTATTGTCTGGAGCCATTTCTGGTATGTTGATGGGATTGTTTGTCGTAAAAGCATTTATTGTTGTAGGGCCTGGTTTGGCAAGTATGTCCATGTTTGTGGATCCTGCAAATGGAAGTAACTTCATGTATGCATGTATTGGTTTTGCGGTTGCGTTATTAGGATCTTTCATTATCACATTTGTGTTATGGAAAGATAGTGATAGTGAAGTTGAAGAAGATGTTACTGTTGTTGAATCGTTAACAGAAGAAGAAAAAGAAAGTGAATATTTTAGTATCACCATTAAATGGTGAGGCTGTTGATTTAAGTACAGTGAGTGATGAAATGTTCGCATCGAAGACTTTGGGTGATGGAATTGCCATTGTTCCTAAAGATGGTAAGTTATATGCTCCTTGTGATGCTGAAGTAGTTATGTTATTTGAGACTAAGCATGCGATTGGTTTAAGAACAAGTAATGGCGCTGAGATCTTGATTCATATTGGTGTAAATACTGTTTCTATGGAAGGTGTTGGATTTACGGCTTTTTGTAAAGCAGAATGATAAAGTAAAAGAGGGGGATTTATTAATTGAATTTGGTTTGGATGCAATCAAAGAAAAGAATTTAGATCCTACTGTAATGGTTGTGAATAGTAATAGTACAAGTTATAAAGTATTAAATCAGTCATATGGAGATGTTAAGACTGGTGATGTATTGTTTGATGTAAAAAGAGGGTAATGTATATGAAAAAGTTTCCTGAAGGATTTTTATGGGGTGGTGCTACGGTCGCCAATCAATTTGAGGGTGGTTGGAACCTTGGTGGCAAGGGATGGTCCGTTTCGGATGTTGCAAGAGCTCATTTTGATGCGGACGTAAAGGATTATAATAAGCATGTTTCAATAACGACAAAGGATATTGAGGAGGGCTTAGCTCATCCTGAGGATGAAGTGAATTATCCGAAGCGTCATGGTAGTGATTTTTATCATCATTATAAAGAGGATATTGCCTTAATGGCAGAAATGGGGTTCAAGACATATCGTATGAGCATTGCGTGGTCAAGAATTTTTCCAAATGGAGATGATTTGGAGCCGAATGAAGAGGGTTTGAAATTCTATGATGATGTATTTGATGAATTATTAAAGTATGGTATTGAGCCATTGGTGACAATGTCTCATTATGAACCACCATTAAATTTAGTATTAAACTATGATGGTTGGTATTCTAGAGAAGTGATTGGTTTCTTTTACTCGTTTTGTGGAAACAATTTGTACTCGATATAAAAAATAAAGTGAAGTATTGCTAACTTTTAATGAAGTGGATAGTATGATTCGCCATCCTTATACGACGGGTGGACTTGTTGAAGATCGTTTTGAAGGTAAAAACTGCGAAGAAGTGATTTTCCAAGCTATGCACCATCAATTTGTGGCGAGTGCTTTGGCAACAAAGATTTGTCATGAAATTGTTCCAGATTCAAAGGTGGGTTGTATGTTGACTAAACTTACATATTATCCATATACTTGTAAGCCAGAAGATGTATTGGCATTGCGCAACAAAAGATGCGTTCTACGTATGCCTATAGTGATACGCAGGTATTTGGTGAATATCCACTTATTTATTGTCTTATTTTAAAAACAACAATATTAATATTGTCAAAGAAGCCGATGATGATCGTATTATGAAGGAATATCCTGTAGATTTCATTTCATTCTCTTATTATATGTCTAGTTGTGAAGCTGCAGATAAGACGGGTTTGGATGTAACTCCTGAAATACGATTTTGGTCGTTAAGAATCCATATTTGGAAACAAGCCAATGGGGTTGGCAAATTGATCCATTGGGATTGAGAATTTCATTGGTTGAATTGTATGATCGTTATCGTAAACCATTATTTATTGTTGAGAACGGTTTGGGTGCAAGAGATGTATTAACCGAAGATAAAAAGGTGCATGATCAGTATCGTATTGAATATTTGAAAAAGCATTTTGAATGTATGTTAGATGCGATTGTAGAAGATGGTGTTGAACTTATGGGCTATACTTCATGGGCATGTATTGATTTGATTAGTGAATCAACAAAACAAATTTCAAAACGCTATGGATATATCTATGTGGATATTGATGATTATGGAAATGGAACTTATAATAGATACAGAAAAGATAGTTTCTATTGGTATAAGAAGGTTATCGAAAATAATAGTGTAGATTTTGAATAATAGTAGAATGGAGCAGGGAAATGAATTACGTAATTAAGAAAGTTTTAAATTCAAGCGTCGTTCTTGTGAGTGATCATGAGAACAATGAGTTCATCCTGCTTGGTAAAGGAATTGGTTATGGCAAAAGGTTGGTGAAAGCATAGATCAAAGTGCTTCAAATCAGATATTTGTTCCTGTGGAAAACACAAAGTCTAAACAGTTTGAAGAATTGATGGATGATATTCCAATCGATATTTTGACGATTACACAAGAAATCATTGTGGAGGCACAAAAGCTTTTGGAGTGTGAGTTCAATAAAAGTCTATACTTGATTTTGGCAGATCACTTGAATTTTGCGGTGCAAAGAGTTCGCGATGGGATTGTCATTACCAATCGCGTGTTTTGGGAAATTAAAAATTATTATCCAAAAGAATTCAAGGCCGGTTTAATGGCTATCTATATGTTTGAGGAAAAGCTTGGCATTACACTTCCTGAAGAAGAGGCGGCCAATATTGCCTTCCATTTTGCGAATGCGACAATGGGTAAACAAGAGAGTCATGATACGATGAAATATGCCAAAGTCATTGGTGAAATTATCAATATTGTGATTTTTTCGTGAATCGAAATGTGGATCGGCAGAGCGCTCACTATATGCGTTTTGTCACACACATTAAGTTCTTTGTCGAAAGATATTTCACAAATAGTATGTTGAATAATCAAAATGATTTGTTGTATAACCAAATGAAGAGTGCGTATCCAAAAGAGATGGCAGTCGCATTAAAAATCAAAAACTTTTTAGAACAAAAGTATAGTACTCCATTAACGAATGAAGAAGTAACATTCTTAGTTGTTCATATAGCACGTATTATGAAAGGGTAGAATTAAGCAATTTAGTTCTACCTTTTCTTTTATCTTTCTTAAATCGAGCAAAAAACAATAAATTTACTGGATTTAATGTTGTTTTCACATGAACTCTTTATAATTAAAAGTGCTACTGGATGTAGTAACGGTGAACCCTCTGAATGAAAAGGATGATATCTTGAGTTCTCGATGATTCCGATTTTGCAGGAGGACGTGTTGTATGTATATTTATCTATACATTGATGTAGCCATGTGTTTAATGGTCATAGTAGAAATACTAAGAATTGCATTATTAATTATAGAAAAATGTAAAAGACACTAGTTCACGTATTGAGCCACGAATTACTAGTGTCTTTTGACATAAAATAATTCAGATGGACCACTGCATCCAGTAGTCTTTCTGTATTTGTATTATAGCTATAAATAGAGGATTATGCAAATGAGGTAGTTCTTTTGATTAGAGTTTGTTAATTATTATAAAGGTCATATAAATATAAGGAGATTGGAGTACATATGAACAATAAAATAATTAAGTTTAATAATGGAAATTTAGAATTAGACGTTACGGTAGCTCCAGATAAAGATACTGTGTGGTTATCTGCGAATCAAATGGCATTGTTGTTTGATCGTGATGAAAAAAACAATTCGTAAGCATATTAATAACATATTTAAAGATCGAGAAGTTGAAAAGAGAACAACACGCAAAAAATGCGTGTTGTTGAGTTAAGCAATCTGTTCCATTTTATTCTTTAGATGTAATTATTTCCGCTGGGTACAGAGTAAAATCACAAAACGGAATTATCTTTCGTAAATGGGCAACATCTATATTGAAGGACTATATGATAAAGGGATTTACAGTTAATGAAAAGAGGCTTGAGGCTTTAGATAAAACTATCCAAATTCAGTCTAGAATGCTTGCTTCTGCTTTAAACATTGAAGAAAAAGAAGTGTTGAATGTTGTTGATGCCTATTCGAATGCATTAACTCTTCTAGATGATTATGATCATGGAACGATTCCTAAACCGGATGACATTGCTTCTGTTTATCAGTTAACCTACGAAGAAGTCGTGAATTGATTGATTCTATGAAATATGGAAACTATTCAAATGTGTTTGGTGTTGAAAAAGAGTATGGAAAGCTTAATGGAATCTTAGCGGCTATCTATCAATATGTTTTTTGGAACTGAATTGTATCCAAGTATTGAAGAAAAAGTCTGCAAACCTACTTTACTTTTTAATCAAAGATCATCCTTTTGTGGATGGTTGCAAACGTATTGGTGCATCCATATTCTTGGAATTTCTAAATAAGAATAAACATCTGATTATCGATGGAAAACAGATTATTTCAGACAGTGCTTTAGTCGCAATTACATTAATGATTGCGAGTCTAGACCAGAAGAAAAGGAAACGATGGTCAAACTTGTCATGAATTTTTTGAAATGTGAATTTTAAAAGACATTATTTCATGTAAATTAGTATCTTTTGATATGGTGTTGTGATTTAAAAAAGAGGGTTGTTCAAGATTGACAACAAGTCTTAAATTCGGAAAACTATCATCAGTTAGACATCTCTGACAAGAGGTGGAGGGGTTGGAAGTGCAGTGAGTGAAGTACTTGCACCTGAAGGAGTCGTATGCAGACAATATATGTTAGGTATGCAAAAATGTGTTTGGCAGAAGTGGTAATCCTAAGGATTTATTGGATACTATGAGTTGGACGCTAAGCATATCGCAGATAAAAATAAAGAAAATTGCAGAAAAGTAATATTTAATATAAAAAGTCACCTGATAACCGGGTGACTTGTTTAATGTTTATAAAAATTTTTTAGAAATTCATGCGATTTAATAATGTTTTCACATTGAAGTTTTATAATTGGAATTGGCTACTGTGTACAGTAGGGTGGTACCTCTGAAATTAAAAGTAATTTAGCTTGCGTTCTCGGCTCGATTCCGTTTATTGTAGGAGGTTGTCATATGTATATTTATCTTTATATTGACGTTGCCATGTGTTTAATGGCACTAGTAGAAATACTACGACTTACGTTAATGATTATAGAAAAATGCAAAAGACACTAGTCCGCCCAATCGCAAAGGAATTGACTAGTGCCTTAGCATTAGAATGATTTCAGAGCAACCACTGTATCCAGTAGTCTTTCTGCATCTGTATTATACCGATAAAGGAATGTTTATGCAAATCTGTTGGTTGATAGTGTGATGCTATACACTATTATAGAAAAAAAAAAAGACATTCGTTCATCCAACTCGCAGCGTATTAAACCAGATAAAGGAGCGCATGTGTAAACTGATTGTGTTGACAACAAGGCTTAAATCCAGTAGTATAATCATCGGTTAGTCACCTCTAACAAAGAGATGGCTTCTTTTATGGAATAAGAGTTAGTATTTTCTAACTTGGAGGCATAATGAAAAAGATTCTATATATCATGATTGGATGCATATCATTAGGGTTAGGAATTATTGGTGTCATATTACAGATTCTTCCAACGGTTCCTTTTGTGTTACTTGCAGCTTTTTGTTTTGCAAAATCAAGTAAAATTGGATGGTTGGTTTAAGAATACGAAGTTGTATGAAGAGAATAATATTAAGAGTGGTATGACGAAACGAGCAAAGCTTCGTATTATGTGTTCAGTAACTTTATTAATGAGCATTGGATTTATCATGATGGGATTGAAGGGTATTGTGGTTGGCAATATTGTTTTATTGATTGTTTGGATTTTTCATATGGTTTATTTTACATTTGGAGTAAAGACAGTATGAGAAGGGTTTTTGAATTATTTATTAGCTATTTGCTTTGTTTTGACTATTATGGTTCCAAATATTGGAATCATAGTTCATAAATTGGCTTCTACATTATTCTTAGTATTGGCTTTGATTCATGTTTTTCTATATAGAAAGAGATTGGATTTGAAGTGTTGTATTAACCATAGTATCCTTTTGTTTTAGGGATACTATGATTGATTATGGTTGAATATCCAATGATATTAATTCTTCATAGAACAGTGTCGATTGTATTAATAATCTTATTAGCTATTCATATATAAGTTTCATAGAAGACTTGCCGTTGCATAATGTGATGGCTTTTATGATGCTTAAGGTAGATGACAGATGAGGATTATGAATTGTTGGAATGTGTATTGAATAAGCTAAAATAGTAGTGATGTAGTACTGGATTGTGAAGAAGTAAGAGTGTTAGTGGATGAATTTGATGATTTCAATCATGAGTTGGTTGAAATTAAGAAGATTATTGATGAGTTTGAAAAAGAGATAGGCATGAAGGAATAATAAAGAGGTTGTAGCTATGTTGTTACAACCTCTGTTTAGTTTGTTTACTTAGATTCAAGTTTACTTTTTTCATTATATATTTTTTGAATCAAAAATAGAGAAAAAAAACAATTTGAATAGTTTGTGGTGCAGTTAAAGGATTGATTGTATCGAACTGCATTAGGTATGGAATTAAGACAACTTGATCTACTTTTTTTTTGCAAAGGGGTGCTTTTGTCTTTGTCTTTTACCAATATGATATATGGCCTATTTTCTTTAGGTAGTTCTTCGATTGTTGTAATAAAGTCTATGTGTGAGGGGTTGTTTGAAGAAAATAGAAATATAGTGTCTTGATTGTTCATAATATGCAACATTTCAGTTTCTTTTGAAGTGTGAATATGATAAAAATGTATACCGCCTAGCATTGAGCGGAAAGCTAATAAGCTTGTCTGCTTTGTATCACTAGCACCATAGCCAGATGTGTAACTGTTGCGTGAATTTAAAACACGTTTTGCTAAGTCCTCTAATAAACTATCATCTAATTTTTTTGACTTAACTGTATAATAATATCTGCTAAACTTTTTTGCATAATCTGGGGTTGAATCAATTGTATGTTTTTTTGATGTTTGAGTTGCTAACATTAAATTCATTCTAAAATCAGAATAACCAGAAAATCCTAATTTTTGACAGAATCGACTAACAAAGCAGCTTGTGAGACTCCATATCGTTTTGAAATTTCTGTGGCAGTTGAAGCAAAGAAAGGAAAATGGATCTTCCTCTAATAATTCAAAAACTTCAAGTTCTTTTGATGTAAAATTTTTTTTTCTTTGTCTCAATATTATTCCAAAAATTATCGTTCATTATAGTATCTCCTTAAATGTATTTATATTCTATATTTATTATATATCAGAATGCACTGAATAGTCCATTCAATAAAAAATAAAAAATACATTCAAAAAGTATTGAATGAACCATTCAATTATGATATAACATATACGTAAGCAGAAACCGTTTACAAAATGACAATCGATTGTAATATTAGAACTCTAGAATGAGTTAACTACTAGGAGGAAAATTCAAATTATGAAAGCTTTAGGATTTATTGGTTTCCGTGTTGATGACCGTATGATTCATGGAATTGTAGCTACACAATGGGTTCCAAATTTAAAAGCAACACGTGCAATGGTTATTGATGATGAAGCGAGCACAAATGATATTATGCGTTCATCAATGAAGATGGCTACTCCAAAGAGGAGTTGCATTATCTGTAATTGATCACACAAAGGTCTGTGACAAATATTGGAAATAATAAATATGCAAATCAGAGAGTATTCTGCGTGTTTAAAACAGTTGAAGCAGCTTATGAATTGTTTAAGGCAGGAGTTGAAATTCCTCATTTGAATCTAGGGGATGTAACTCAAAATACTGGAGAAACAACTGTATTAGCAAAAACAGTTCGTGTAAATCTAAAAGAAAAAGAAATGCTTAAAGAGATGCGAGATGCAGGAGTAAAAATTACAGCTCAATTCACTCCATCTGATTCAGAAGCTGATGTTTCAAAACTATTAGATTAATAAAAAACGGAAAGAAAGAGAGAGAAGAAAATATGTTTACACCGATTCAAGTAATTTTATTGTGTGTGTTAGTTGGTGTTTGGACTTGGCAAAAATATAATCTACAAATGTTCTATTATGCATCTGTAGTTACTATGGGAGTTTTGACAGGTTTGATTATGGGTGATGTGCGAACAGGTATGCTTGTTGGAGGTGCTATGTGCTTAATGAGTTTAGGCTTGTTTGGCGCCGGTGGATCTAGTGTTCCTGAATATCCAGTTGGATGTATAGCTGGTGCTTTGCATTTGCGATTGCAATGGGAATCACAGGTCAGGAAGCTGTTACAACAAAGAATGACTATTGGTGTTCCAGTAGCTGCATTGGGAGCACAATTGGATGTTTTAGGTAAAACTAGTGGTTCATTCTTTATTAATAAAATGAGAGAATGCTCAGAAAAGAAAAACTGGAAATCAATGGGACGTGGATGTGGGCAAGTCAAATTCCATTTATTGGATTATGGGTACTTCCAATTCTATTGTTTACAACAGTTGGATCTACTTATGTACAATCAGTAATCAATGCAATCCCTGCATGGTTAAATAGTGGATTAAATGTTGCTAGTGGAATGCTTCCTGCATTAGGATTTGCAATTTTATTAAGACAACTTCCTATGAAAAAAATATGGATACTTTATCTTATTTGGATTTGTATTATCAGCATATTTGAATATGAGCGTATTAGCAATTGCTATGTTAGCTTGTAGTTGCATGTGCATTTATTTTCCAAAGTAAAGAAGCACAAAGAAGTAATCCAGTTGCACAAGATGCAACAATGACTGTCTGTAGATATGGAGGATGAATAAAATGGCAAATAAAGAACCAAAGGTATTAGATAATAAAGTACTAAGAAAAGTGTTGTTACGCTATGTAATGTCTCGTCAAACATGCTTCAATTATGAAACAATGCAGTCTGGTCCATGGGTTTGGTCTATGCTTCCTGCAATGCAAGAATTATATTCTGATGATGAAATTGCAGAAAAAAATAAAAGATTATTTCAAATTCTTTAACTGCCATCCTTGGTTTGGACAATTAATTTTGATGGCGACACTAGCTATTGAATCAACTCGTGAAGATGGAGCAACAATGACAGCTTTAGATGTTCGTACATCTTTAATGGGACCATTAGTCTGGTTTAGGTGATGCAATTGTTTGGGTATTATTGCCTACTGTATTAGGTGCAATTGCAGGTTATCAAGCACAACAAGGTAGCCTTGTTGGTATGTTTATTGCTATTGCCGCAAACATTGCGTTGTGGTTTGTATTCTGGAAATTAGCAATTCCTGTTTATAGAACTGGTGTTTCTTTCATTACAGCTAAAGCGGATTCATTAAGAAATTTAACTGAAGTATGTTCTATTTTAGGAATTATAGTGTTAGGTGCAATGGTTGCTACAACTGTAAATGTAAAATTTGCTTTCTCGTGGCAAGTAGGAGATTTGAAACAAAATTTAAATGATTTGTTAAATACAATTATTCCTTGCTTTGGTAATGTTGTAACAGTTGCTATCTTATATTGGGCTTTAGGATTGAAGAAAGTAAAATCAAGTTCATTAATTTGGATTGTAATCATTGTCGCAATTGTATTAGGAGCAATTGGATTCTTAGGTTAATAATCTACTAGGCACTGATTCGTTCGGTGCCTATATTTTTTAAATATGGGGAATGTAATTATGAAAGTGAGTACATATAGAAGTGAAATTACACCTACTAAGGAGTTCTTACCTTGTTATTTAAGTGGGCATGCCATTCGTACAGAGTTATTAAATGGCATAATAAATCCATTATAGACTCTGACTTTGGTATTGGATATAGATGGGACTAAATTAGTATGGGTAAGCGTTGAACTAATTGGATTAGATAAAGTTTATACAGATGGAATTCGTAATCAAATACAAGATAAATATGGGGTTGATATAAATTTAATTAATATTGATTTTGTTCATACACATTCGGCTCCAGAATATAGGAAAGTAAATTACTTTGGTGGTCCAGGAGAAGTTCCTGGCTATATGGATTTTGTGAAAAAGCAAATCTTAAAAGCGGTTGATACATGTTTTGAACAACACTTTATAGAAGTAGAAGCTTATTATGATACGGTAACTATTGATGGATGTTATTGCAATCGTAATGGTATGGAAAAACCATGTGATAAAACAGTGACAACTGTGGAATTTAAAAATGAAGAAAAAAGTTGTTCTTTGGATTATGTAATTTCACTTGTCATTCAACAGTATTAGGTCCCCATAATTTAAAGGTTAGTTCAGATTTAGCTGGCTATGTAGCTAGAGCATGTGAAAAGCAATGGGGTGTTTATCCTGTTATTGCAATTGGTGCTTTCTTGGTGATATGAGTAATCGTCATTATCGCCAAGGAAATGATTTAAATGAATTAAATCGTGTTGGTAATGAAATGATGAGTCAGGTATTCTATGAAAACAGAACAGTAAAGAAATTGAATATTACAAAGCCTAAAGTTAATCTATATAGATATCATGAAGTTTATCAACCGGAATTAGAAAATAAACAAAAACAATATGATGAAATCAAATTTAAAGTAGAAAATGCAAAAACATATGATGAGAAAAAAGACATTTACGTCGGCTTTAGCAATGGCAAAAAAAGGTCTTGCCTGTAATCCATTTGATTTGGATCTGCAATGTACATATGTTGATTTAGGTGATCTGCGTTATTTTGTAATACCAGCTGAATTATTTTCACGATTTGGAATTTCAATAAAAAAGCAATGAATTGTAAATGTCCGATTCTTTGGGGATATTGTAATTATACTGTTGGGTATCTGGGAAATATTGAAGATTATGGGGCTTCTTTTGAAACGGCTTCGAGCGATATTCCAAAGGGACAACGGAAAGAATAACAGAAGAAATTATACAGTTTATTAAAAAAAAGTAATTAGGAGGAAATTTAGATGAAAATATTAGTAGTTAGTCATGGAGATATTGCAAAGGGAATTTGTGAAACTGCAAAAAAATTCTTTGGAGCGAGTGAAATTTATTATGCAAACGTTGATTTAGAAACAGGTGTTAAGGGTTTAGTAGAAGATGTAGAAAAATATTTGGAAGATTGGAAGGATGAACAAGTAGTAATTTGTTCAGATTTAAAAGGCGGAAGTGCAAATCAAACAGTCGCAAACTATATTGCACGTCCTAATACTTTTGTGATTTCCGGAACAAATCTTTCTTTAATTTTACAACTGATGTTAGCACAAGAGGTTACTACAGATTCTTTACATATGATGATTGAGGAATCAAAGAATGATATCGTTTTAGTTAATGACATTCTTGCTAACACTAGTTTAGATGAAGATGATGAATAAATTAAAAAATATCCAATTAATAGCTTTAGACATCGATGGAACTTCCATGAACTCAAATAGTGAAATCACGGAATATACAAGAAATGTAATTCACGTTTAGCTAATAAATATGTTGTTGTTCCAACAACTGGTCGTGGTTTTTATAAACTAAGAGAAAAATAATGAAAGTGGAAAATATACGGTATGTGATTTCTGCAAATGGTGCTTGTTGTTACAGATGGTTTAAAAAATAAAAGATTATTTGAATTTTTAATTCCTTATAAAGTGGCAAAGAAAAATTGCCGATAAGTATACTCGAGAAGATACTTTTTGTATACATTCATCGTAATGATGAATATAGCACACATGTGTTTGGATGTTTAAATAAAGAGTTTTATGAGAATAATTTAAAAAAGAGATTTTAAAACAGATTACAAAGATTTAGATATAGTTGATTTATACGATTATATATTAAAAGACCAAAGAAATGTTTTGAAAATAGGTATTCGTTTTAAAAAGTCAATGTGATTTAGAAATTGCAAAACAAGATATAGAACGAAGCTTTCCAGAAGTAAATGTCTTTGAGGTTGGAAATATTGGATTGGAAATCACAGAAAAATTAGCAAGTAAAAAGATTCTTTAGAAAAACTATGCACATATTTAAATGTTGATTCATTAAATGTGTTAGCCATTGGGGATAATGGAAATGATGTAGAAATGTTGAAATGGGTCTGGCGTAGGAGTAGCAATGAAAAATGCAGTTGTTCAAGCAAAAAGAAGTGGCCAACTTTATTTGTGAAGACAATGATCACGATGGTGCTTTGCTCATTTCTTAGAAGAGTTTCTTTTATAGAAGGAGAAATTTATGAAGATTAATCAAATGATTGAAAATATTAAAAAATATCATAAAGGATATGGAACGATTGATGAGGCAACAACAAGAGATCAAATTCTTTATGGGGATGCTAATCAAGAGTGTACAGGTGTTGTGACGACTTGTTGGGCTAGTGTGGATGTAATTCGTTTTGCGATTGAAAAAGGTGCTAATTTTATTATTTGTCATGAAGCTTTATTTTGGAATCATGGTGATCACAGAGAGTGGCTTGAAGAATCTAAGAATGAAGTGTATTTAGAGAAAAAAACAATTGTTGGATGATCATGGAATTGTGGTTTGGAGAAATCATGATTATATTCATTCAGGAATTCCATATAACGGTTCTTATATTGATGGTATTTTCCTTGGATTAGCTAAGAAGATGAATTGGGATAAGATAATCAAAAAATACTGTAAATTCATTGGATGAAACACTTGAGTTTTCTACTGCTTATGAATTTGATGATGCGATTGAAGCAACGGATTTAGCTAAGCAATTAGTGGATACATGTAATTTGAATGGTATTAGATTGATTGGAAATGATCAGGCTAAAATCAAAAAAAAGCGGTCTGTATTATTCCATGTATTTGGTGATGCCAAAGAACAAATTATGAATACAGATAAGAGTGATATTGACTGTCTATTAACAATGGAATTGATTGATTTTACGTATGCTTTGAATATCTTCGTGATAGTGGCTGCTTAGATAAGAATCGTGTTGCACTTGGTATGGGACACTTTAACTTGGAAGAGCCTGGAATGGAATATATGTTAACGTATTTGGATGAAGCTGCTCAGTGTCATGTTCCTGCTTGGTTTAAACAGAGTGGTGACAACTATAAATATATCGTGAAGTAATATGAAATTTACTAATTTTAGAGATTTACATAACGTATATCCAAAAATTAGAGAAAAGAAATTATTTCGTTCAGAAGCTCCGTTGGATTTTCAAAAAAGAAGATTGGGATGAACTTTATAACCTTGGTGTTCGTACAATAATTGATTTTCGTTCAGACTCAGAAAGAGAAGAAGATAACTATGTATGTGATCCAAGATTTACGCGTCATAATTGGTGTTGTTTAATGCCAGAAACAGGAATCAATGATTTTTATTTTCCTAGACTTGTGACAAAACAATCTTCTGAGGAGGAAATAATTGGTTTATCTTCTTTTATTGTCAATGGATATAAAGTTATTCCTTTCTCAAATACGGCTTACCAAAACATGTTTTCATTAATGGAAACAACAGATGATGGCATTTTATTTCATTGTGGTGGAGGAAAAGATCGTACGGGTATATTTGCAAAGCATTAGTTTTATCTTTATTTGGTTGTGACAAACAAACAATATTCGATGATTATTTAAAGAGCGATGAATCGGTTAAAAATCATTTAATGCCAAAATTATTACAGTCTGATTATCCACAACCAGTAAAAGATACTTTGATGTATGTATGTTCGGTTCATACTGAATTATTGGAATCTTCATTTGAGGCTATATTACAAAAGTATGATTCATTAGAAGAATACTTTGATTCGGAATATAAAATGAATCGCGATTTGTTGTTTAGTAAATATATAAGTAAGATCGATAAACCTTAGAAAATTTTAGGCTTATAGCTATAGTATATTAAAGTGATTAGTGCCTAATTATGATAAGGGATGTCATCTGTATATTCATACAAATAATAATCTAAAAAACCGGAGGTTGAATATGGAAGATCTTAGATATATTAAATCAGATTTAAAAACAAAATAATAAATCCTGAAAAAGAAAAACCAGAAAATGGTCATTTTTAAAAGTGTTGCGTGAATATAGTACTTTAAAAAGCAGTTTTATCCAGGAATTAATCCATATGCAGAAGTTTATAAATTTAGGGAAAATGTATATGGTATTTTTTATGATGGCATTCACTCTCTTTGAAATGTGGTGTTATTTAATTGAAGGTCCAGAAAAAGCTTTGTTGATTGACACTGCTTATGGTTTGGGTGATTTAAAAGAGTTGATTCATAAATTGATTGGGGATAAAGAAGTTATTGTATGTAATACGCATTCTCATGTGGATCATGTTTCAGGTAATAGTCATTTTGATAAGGTGTATTGTCATTATGCGGATCAAAAAACGATTAAAGAACACCAAAAACCTGAAGATACATTGGATTGGATTTTAGATGAAAATGGGGAGCCTTGTTATACATGGTTTGATAAAAAGGATTTGCCTCCTTATACGCCTTATGAAGTTATTGGGGTAGAAAATCATCATTTGTTTGATTTAGGACAAGGACATGTTGTTGAATTGATTCATTTACCTGGTCATACAGTAGGACAATCTGGTTATTTAGATCATAAATCAGGATGTTTCTTTATTGGAGATGTAACAAGTGCGTTTGGCGACAACAAAGAATATCCACAATTCTGTACAATCAATTCATTAAGAGATGCAATTCAAGATTTTATGCCAAGAATTGAAGAAGTCTCAGGACTTTTCCCTGGTCATGGAACGGTTGATTTACATCCAAAAACACTTCAATATATTATGAATGCGGCAAATCGTATTATTGAACATCCGGATTGGTATGATTCAATTGTAGATTTTTATGGTACAGAAATGTATGCTCGTAATATTTATCAAATGGGCAGTGATTTAAAATATACTGCAAAAGCCGTAATTTCTGAGTAGGAGTTGAATTATGAAGATTAAAGATGTAATTGAATGTTTAAAGAATGAGGGTACTTGGGTTCGTTGGAATCGTTGTACTCGAGATCGTATTCTATTTGGGGATGCTGATCAAGAAGTAAAGAAGATTGGTGTTTGTTGGGTGGCTACTAATAAAGTGATTGAACAAGCATTAAAAAAGGGTATTAACTTCATTATTTCTCATGAGAATATTTTCTATACGACAGGAACGCATTTGGAAACTAAATTAGTTGAGTCTATTGAACATAAGAAAGACTTATTAAGTAAGGGTAATATTTGTGTGTATCGTTGTCATGATGTTTGGGATTCTATTCCTGAATATGGTGTGAGTGATGTATGGGCTAAAAAGCTTGGTTTTGATTTTAAGGATAGAGTGATTAACTCGTATTATCAATCTGCAAATATTTCTAAACAAACCGTTTCAGAATTAGCAAAGACGTGTAGCTAATGCTTTAAAAGTTGATGGTGAAAGGGAGTCTATGTTTTTGGGAATGTAAATAAAGAAGTATCTCATTTAGCCATTGGTACTGGTCTTTGGAACGGATATCTTTGAAATGTTAGAGTTCAATCCAGATGTAGTTATTGTTGCGGATGATGGAATCACAAACTACAAAGATGCTCAATATGCGATTGATAATGATTTGCCTATGATTGTAGTAAATCATGCGGGGTGTGAAATTGGTGGTTTAAAAAACATGGTGAATTATTTTAATGATAAACTTCCTGATCTTGATGTAGAGTATTTGGAAGAAGGCTTTAAAATTTCATACTTTAAATAAAAACATAATGAAACAGAGGTTGTAGCGATTTACAACCTCTGTTTTTTTTTCTCTAGTCTTTAGATAAAGTGTATTCAAATCTAATTTTACTTGTATCCATAAAGCTTTTTGTGTACTCCACAATTTGATCGTCTTGAGTGCGACCAATAAATTCAATGCAATAAATTAAACGATCTTTTTTGATCTAATAGTTTTGCGATAGTAGTTTGGAGCATGAATGATGGATAGGTTTCGTTCAAATTTAGTTGGTTTTAAATTGTTTTTTTCCATATAGTCATATAGATATATTTTTGAAAAATCATAGTTTTCGATGTCTGGAAATAAAGCTTTATTTGTATAGAAATATTCTAAAGGCAGCTATTTGATTGTCTCCGTTAAATCGTTGTCTTACAATTGTATAGATTTCATCGTTATTGTTTAAATTTAATTTGCTTGCGATGCCCTCGAATCCTTTGAATGTAAAATTACTAACGAGTTTATCGTGTCCTTTTTTTCCGGATGTTTTAAATTTTGTCTTTGAAATACTTGAAAAGGCTTTGTCGTCAAAGATTGCAAGCATATAATTCTCGTCATTTTTTTTTCACAAAAGTCCCAGAGCCGGGTATAGTGTAAAGAATTCCATCATCACATAAAGATTGAATGGCTTTTTTAATAGTGGCACGATTTGCACCAAATACTTTAGCTAAGTCTCTTTCACTAGGAATCGTTTCTCCGGCAAGGTATTCACCGGAATCGATTTTATCTTTTAAAGATAGTTTGATTTTTTTTATATAAAGGTAATTTATTGCTCATACTTCTGTGTTACCAACCTAAAAACTCATATTTTTCTAAATTAAAAGAATGTTCAATATGGAGTATGTTTTCTTGATTCGTATAGGTTGCGTTCCATCTGTATACATTCATTTCATCGCCAAAATTCATTAATTGTAATTCAAATTCATTTGCGTCTCAGTATATATTTTCCCTTTTTTCTTCTTTTGAATTTGAATAAGTTGCGTTTATGATTTCAAAAATTTCCTGATCTTTTAAAGATTCACAATCAGGAGAATATAGAAAAGCATTCATTAATGAAGTTGTATTGACTTTATCGTTTACAAGCATTATGACCTGAACGATTGTTGAATCGTAAGAAATGTTCATTCGTTTGGCGATTTTTTTTATCTTTGGTTCTTTTGTCGTGATTACACTATATGTGAATGGTGAATCCTTTTTTTAGATAAAATAAATCACGTAAATTAATGTCTTCTTTGAATCCATTAATGTAATATCCACTTTTATCTTTGACATAAAGATAATTGACATCTACAAGCGATATTAATGATTTTCTGACCAATGCTCTGGATACGTTGAATAAAGATGCCAATGAGCGTTCACTTGGTAGTTTATCGTCTTTTGCATAATTATTTGTTTCAATATAATGTTTTATTTCTTCAGATAATATATTTTCGTCAATGTTCATAATATATAGGTGAGTTTCCTTTCTAGAATGATTATTTATATATTCATACAATATAATAGTAAACCAAAATGCAAAAAAAAATCAACCAATTTATAAAACAATTTTTTAAAAATATAGACCAAAAGTGCTTTGCAAAATAGGGAAAATGTCTATTTTTAAATGAATTAAGTATTCCAATATATTCGTTTAAAAAACCAGATGATTGTTTATTGGTTACAGTATGATTTGAATTGGCTCATGAAAACGCTTGTAAAATGGATTGAATTTGAAAAATAAAAAATCTGGTTAAAAAGTGAAGAAAGTGGTTGACGTATAAATATAATCTGGTATTATATGAGTGTAATTGGTATACATACCAAGGAGGAGACGAAAATGTATAACTACGATGTTGAGGCGTTCTTAAAAGAAGGACAAGAAGTTTATGGCTTAAGAGGTACAATTGAAAAGGCTGTTGATGAGGTTTGTGCAAATGGTGTTTCAAAAGTTGTTTTAACTGGCGTTGGAGGAACAATTTTTGAATTAATGTCTATTAAATGTATTTTTGATAAATATTCTACTTATGATTGCATTCTAAAAAATGGTGCAGAATTGTTGGTTGAACAACCAGATTGGATTGATGATCATACAGTAGTCATTACAGGAAGTAAATCAGGGGATACTCCTGAAACAGTACAGGCTTGTAAATATTGTAAAGAAAGAGGGGCTAAAGTTATTGCGTTGGTTGGCACTGAGGATTGTCCTTTAGTCAATATACGGATTATCCAATTGTTTCACCTATTCCAGGAATGACACACACTTATTTCAAGTTTAACTTGATTGCATTAAGAATGATTTATAATCATGGTGAATTTGATCAATATGAAAAATATGCAGATCAATGTAAAGATTTATATTCTGCAGTTGTTGCGATTCAAGAAAAATTTGAACCTAAAGCAGAAGAAATTGCGCAGAAATATTCAAAAGCACCATATCAAATGTGGATTGGTTCAGGAATTGTATGGGGCGAAATCAACATGTTCACAATGTGTATTCTAGAAGAAATGCAATGGATGAGAACAAGAGCTGCAACAAGTGCTGATTTCTTCCATGGCGTATTAGAATTGGTTGAAAAAGATGTTCCAGTATATTTAGTTAAGGGTGTTGATGTTTATCGTCCATTAGATGAACGTGCAGAACGTTTCTTAGTACAATATGCAGATGACTTAACAGTTATTGATTTACAAGATTATGTATTACCTGGATTCTCTGAAGAATTTGCCGTAAATCTTATCTCCATTAGTATTCAATGCTTTAACAAGGGGCCGTTTGGCTTACTTATTCGAAAGAGAAACTGGACACGATTTAAATATCAGAAGATATTATCGTCAATTTAAATATTAATATGAATAGTGAAGAAAAAGGATTGGAGGTGAAGTTAATGAATAAAATTCTAGTTTGTTCTCATGGAAGCTTGGCAAAGGGCTTGTTGAGTAGCTTACAGATTATTATGGGAAATTTAAACAATATTGATGCTTTATCATTTTATGAGAACCAAGAGGGTGTTGAAGATCTAAAAAAGCTAGAAAAATATTTAGAGGAAAATAAAGAAAATGATTTGATTGTATTATCAGATTTATATGGTGGAAGTGTAAATCAAGAGGTTATAAAGAAAACCGAAAAGTATAAAAACATTCGAATTGTCACAGGCGTAAACTTTCCGTTGTTGTTGGAATTAGCGGTTCGTCTTGAAAATGGAATTTCGAATGAAGAATTGAATTCAGTGATTGAAGAGTCAAAGAATCAATTGATGTTGGTTGACTTAAATCCAGATAAGTTTGAAGATGATTTTGATCTATAGAAAAGGAGCGTGAAAAATATGATTTCTATGATTAGAATGGATGATCGGTTATTACATGGACAGGTTGCATACGCATGGAAGGCTGACTTGGGATATAACGCAGTAGTAATCGCATCAGATGCTGCATCTAAGGATGAGTTCAAGAAAAAAGCTTTAAAAATGTGTTGTCCATCAGGAATTAAGATTGCGATTCGTCCAGTTGAAGAGGCTGTTGAATTGTTAAAGAATCCTAAGTTACAACCATTAAAAGTATTGGTTGTTATGGATAATACATCTGATTTATTGAGATTATGTAAAGAATTAGATGAAAAACCATTGGTTAATTTGGGTGGTATGACAAGAAGAGAAAATACGACTGAATTAATTAAAGCAGTAAATGCTACAAAAGAAGATATTGAAAATTTAGATGCTTGTAATTGGATTGGGCTACAAAATTGAATGTAGACAGGTTCCATCAGATAAACCTGTTAGTTATGAAAAGGTAAGACCTTAATAATAAAAAGCTCCTCTTTTGCAAATGGGTGGTAAGTGACAAATTATTACAGGCAGTGCTATAATTAGAACGCTTGCAGAAAGGCAAGCTCTTGAAGAGCTTCATGAGGTGAATAATCATCAAGAGGAACTTGGCGGTTCTGGTTATTCATCTCGTGAAACTCCGAACCGCCAAACACAAATGAATAAAAAAGAACGTAGAAAATATCCATCTTTACGTTCATTTACTTGGTCTGAAGATCCTGAAAAATCTGAAGGACAATTGCTTGTAGAAAATACTGTTCAAGAATGGTACGACGCTAAACATGCAACATCATCTATTTTTGAAATTGAATTTATAAATTCTTTAGACATAAAACAATGTCCATTCTGTGAATCTAATGATTTTACAAAATATGGCCATAAAAAGATGGAACACAAAGATATATTTGTAAAGAATGTGGTAAACGCTTTTACGACTTTGACAAATACAATCTTTGATTCAAAAAAAATTCCTATTTCAGAATGGATTGAGTATTTACTGCATTTGTTTGAATTTCATTCTATAAATTCAACGACCTACGATAATAGAAATTCACCAACGACAGGGAAATATTGGTGATCAAAACATTCGAAGTTTTAAAAGGAATACAAAACGATGTTGTACTAGACGGTACAGTATATTTGGATGAAACATATTTTACAAAAGTAAGAAGTAAACTAGTAACAAAAGATGGAAAGAAACTAAGAGGAATATCTCGAAATAAAATAGGTGTTGGTGTTGCTTGTAACGAGACAAAATCAATTTTTATAGTTACAGGAACATCTAAACCTTCAAGAAAATCAACGAAAGAAACATACAGTCAAGATATTGCAAGAGGTTCTGTATTAGTTCATGATGACGAACACTCTCATAGCATATTAATTGAAGAATTGGAACTGGAAAGCATAGTATACCCAACAAAGAGAAAACAAAAGAATTATCAGATAAAGACAATCCTTTATATCCGGTCAATAATCTTCATTTATTATTAAAACAATTTATAAGAAATCATGGAGCTTATGATAGAGAGCACCTCCAAGACTGGTTGAATCTATTTTGGTTCATTATGAATGAGCCAAAGGACAAGTATGATAAGGTGTTAAAATTTATTGAAATGGCAGTTTTATCGCCAAAAAAGTGCGATATCGGGATGCAATGAGCTCTAAACATAGTAAATAAGCGAATGATTACCACCCATTTGCAAAAGAGGAGCTTAATAAAAAAGAGGAGGAGAATAAAACATGTTTACTCAGGCGTTGTTAGTAGGCCTTGTATTGTTTGGTGTTTGGTTTGTTGAAAAATGTTTAACTACACCAATGGTATTTAGACCACTTGTTGTTGGTACATTAGTGGGTATTGCTCTTGGAGATCCAGTAATGGGTGCTAAATGTGGTGCTTTGCTCTAGAAGTAGTATTTATGGGAGCTATTCAGATTGGTGCGGCTGTACCACCTGATGCAATGTTAGGTGCTTTGGTATTGGTACTGCGTTGGCTATTATTACAGGAAAAGGACCAGAAGTTGCCTTTACATTAGGATTCCCTATTGCCGTATTTGGTCAATCCATTAAAATCGTTTGCTTTATCGTTCGTTCATGGTATATGGGCTTGGCATGTAAATATGCTAGAGAAGTTCAAGTTGGTAAAATGCATGCTTTGAACTGGTTTGGTTTAATTTTACAATGTACTATTTATGGATTAGTAGGTTTCTGTACAATTTACTTCGGATCATCTGTTGTTGAAAACGTATTAAATAATATTCCTGAAGTAGTTATGAAGTCTTTAGAAGTTGCCGGTGGATTATTACCGACCGTTGGATTCGCTTTATTGTTACAACCTATGATGACTTCAAAGAACTCATTATACTTCTTCTTAGGATTCATTATGGTTGCATTCGCATCTCAAAGTGTATTAGCTGTTACTGCTTTCGGTGTTGTAGTTGCGTTTATCGTAGTATTTGAAATTGGACACGGTAAATCTAACGATATGAGTGATGAAGTAGAAGATAAAGAATTGGAGGCGCTTTTCGATGAGTAATTTCACAGATAAAATTAAGCAAATTTCACCAAAGAGAAAAGAAGATGCTTAAAAATATGTTTAAGGCTTCTTTCGTGATGGAACATTCATATAACTATGAAAGACAACAAGGTCTAGGTTTCTCTTTGGGAATGTGGCCTGCAATCCGAGAAATTTATGATAATAAAGAAGATCAAGGGGATGCATTAGAAAGACATTTAGTCTGTATTCAATGCAACTCCACATATTGAAACATTAATTATGGGTATTGCTTTGCAATGGAAAAAGAAGCTAGTATTAACCCTGATTTCGATAAGGGTTCAATCAATGCCGTAAAAGTTGCTTTAATGGGTCCATTAAGTGGAATTGGAGATTCAATTTTCTGGGGTAGTTTACGTGTCGTAGCCGCAGGTATTGGTTTATCATTATGCCAGGCCGAAATCCATTAGGAGCATTAGTATTCTTGTTAGTTTATAATATTCCACACTTAATCATTAAATACTGTTGTACATTTGCAGGATATGCATTCGGTACAGATTTAATGGGAAATATCCAGGGTAGTGGTGTATTGGATAAAATCACAAAAAGCTGCAACAATTGTTGGTTTAATGGTTATTGGTGCAATGACTGCAAGTATGGTTGCATTGTCACTTACTGGAACATTCACAGTATCTGGAAATGAATTCGTTATCCAAGACTACATTGATCAAATGTTCCCAATGTTATTGCCATTACTATATACATTGTTAATGTTCTACTTATTACAAGTTAAGAAAATGAAAGCAACTACTTTATTGTTACTTTCAATCGTAATCTCATTCGTATTAGTTGTTTGTGGCTTGATTTAGTAGGTATTGAATATGTCATTTTTAGACTGTATCAAACGAATTCCACAATTAAATAGGGAAATCGTAGCGAATTATCCTAAACAATTTGAATGCTTATCCCAATGTAAGGGTAAGATTGAAAAGATTGTATTTGTTGCGAGTGGATCATCTTACAATTCAGCTTCTGTCGCAAAAATATTTTATTGAAAATCAATGTGAATTAGAAGTGGATGTTATTTATCCAAATGTATTTAGTCGACAAAAGACGCATAAAAAGAGTGATACAATTCTATATGTATTTATTTCTCAAACGGGAGCTACAAGACAAGTCTATGACGATGTAATGGATCTACAGGAAAAAGGATATATGGTTGCATCGATCATTGGTGATTTAGAATCTCCAATTGCGAAAGTTAGCAAGAATCCTATTGATATGGGATGTAAACACGAAGAATACAAATATAGAACGATTGGTGTTTCAACAAGTATTGTTACATGCTTTGGTTATTAGGATGCTATTTATCCGATTTCCAAGATATGGATACTTTACTAGCTGTTAATAGTCAATTGGATGGTATTGTAGAACAAGCTCTAGTTTGGTATGAGAATCATAAATTTGATTTAATGAAAAGAAATGTAGCTTTATTTACTGGATCATATAGTTTATGGCCAATTAGTGTTGAAGCGGATATTAAGTTCATGGAAATGATTCCTTACTTAACAAAAACATATGAGTTAGAAGAATTTGTTCATGGACCTCAAAATGAGTTTAATAACAACGAATTGTTCTTTGTTGCTTCAAAGAAAGGGTTTGAAGACAATAAGACAGAAGCCATTTCTAAATTCTTGAAAAATGAAATTGGATGTTGTTATATGGTGGGTGACATCACACTTGATGAAAATGACTTTAAATTCGAATGTGATGAACCATACTTCTATGAATTGAAACACTTATGTTTCTACCAAGTTATTGCTTATATGTTGGCAAATGATCATGGAAGAGATTTGAAACAAGGTTTAAATACACAATTAACAAACTATTTTAATAAGACTATGCAATAATCTTAGAAGGGTTTGTTGAGTGAATTAGTAAGAAAAACAATTGCATAGCGCAGTTGTTTTTTTGTGTTATGGAAATGGGAGTAGTTGATTATGAAAAAAAAGGGTATATTTATACGGCATTAAGTGCCATTATATTTGGTTTGATGCCATTATTAACGAAGATCATTATCGCAAGAGGAGCAACATCACTGACAATTGCTTTCTTTAGAGTGTTCTATGTAACCATAGTATTGTTCTTTGTTTTGAAAATAAAGAAGATTGATTTGTACTTAGAAAAAAGGGACTTACTATCTGCAATACTTACTTCAATATTTGGCTCTGGACTAACAATCATCATTTTAAATGAAAGCTATAATTATGTAGATACAGGAATCGCAACAAGCCTTCATTTCTTATATCCATTGTTTGTAGTCTGTATTATGTTGTTTCTTTTATGGGGAGAAAATAAAAAAGAAACAAATACTATCACTATCATTTGCGTTAGTAGGTATCATTTGTTTCATGAGTAAAGGCGATGGTAGTTTGTTTGGATATTTTTTAGCCATCACATCCGGATTAACGTATGCTTTTACTTGGTTAAAATGGATAAAACGGGATTAGTGAAAATGAACGCTTTAAAGCTATCCTTCTATTTAGCACTATTTACTACAATAGAAATCTTTACAATGAATCTGTTTATGCAAGACGTTGTATTTAAAATGGATGCGATTGCCTATGGCCTATTATTAGTGCTTGCTTTATCCTCATCCTTTTTAGCAACTGTTTTACTACAAAAGGCGTGCTATTATTAGGAAGTACAAGAGCTAGCTTCATATGTTTATTAGAACCAGTAACCTCCATGATCGTGGGAATCTTATGGCTGAATGAAGCACTCACATTCAATAAAGGTCTAGGAGGCTTGGCAATCATAATTTCATTAATCATTTTCTTAAGCGAATAAACAAGAAAGAGGCGTGTCAAAATACAGTCTCTTTTTTGATTTAGATATAAAAAAAATAGAGTTGGCTTAAATAAATGTGAAATGGTGCCAACACTCGGAGATGTTGATTAGTGAGTTAATCAACGTATTAAGTCTAACATGAAGATGTTTGAAAATAAAGAGAAGATTTAAAAATATTAATGGATTTAGCTATTTAAGTTTAAGAGTATAAAATCTTTGCTATTGTTATATGGTCTGATTTGAATGCCAGTAGTAACTAGATGTATTTGATTGTTGTATTCATATTCAGATCCATAACATATAAATGTTAGAAATCCTTCTACTACAAAGAAAAGTCTACACCGTTTTTTAATATCTGCATATTGAACCATGTCTAAACAATCATATAGATTGCATTGTTTAATGACTGGTTCTTTTTTTCTTTGTTTGCTTCATCAAAATATTTATAGATAACTGCACAATCATAATCATCATATTTATGAAGATTTTCTATAATTGTAGAACATTCTTGATTGTGTTGTTCTTTTTTTCTTGTTCAGTACAATCTAATATTGATTTCGAGTTTAATAATTCCATAATGAGATTCCTTTTCTTTTATATATGATCATTAAGATAGTATTGATTTAATTCATTTTCAACGCTTTCAATTAAGGGGTCAAAGCTTTCATTGATTTCACATTCCCAAAGAACAATAACATGCCAACCTAAATTACGTAGTTTTTCATGATTGATTAAATCATTTTGTATATTACGCTCAAACTTTTTTGTTCCAATATTCGGTACGAGTCTTAGGTGTGGTTGCTAATTTACAATTGTGTCTATGCCAAAAGCATCCGTTAATGAAGATAACGGTATTGTATTTAGATAAGACTATATCTGGTTTTCCAGGTAGATTGGGTACATTAACCCTATACCTGTATCCATCGTGATATAGTCTTTTTCTTACTTTAAGTTCTAGACTTGTATTTTTTACCTTTAATGTGCGACATGTTTAAATGTCTTTGTTCTTTAGAAACTGTATCCATGCTTTTATTATACAATATTAATGTTAGATTGTATTTATTTGTAAATAGACATGGATACGTTTACAATAATAGATATAAGGCTTTTTTGGGTATAAAAATTTAATTGCGGGGTGTGGAAAAATGTATGAAAAAGAATGTGTTCCTTATGCACCGATGTTAATTGAGTCAATGAGAGCACTAGGATATTCCTTTCCAAATGCTATAGGCGATTTAATTGATAATAGTATTAGTGCTTTGGAGCGAAAAATATATCGATAATAACAAATCCAGGTGACAATCCATTTTTAATAATTATAGATGATGGTTGTGGCATGGATAATGGTGAATTATATGAGGCAATGAGATACGGGTCATCTGATCCTAATGAATACAGAGATGAGAATGATTTGGGAAGATTTGGTTTAGGGTTAAAGTCTGCTTCATTATCTCAATGTAGAAACTTAGTAGTTGTTAGTAAGTGTAATAGTGAATTGAATAGTTACTCTTGGAATTTAGATTGTGGTAGAAAAAGGTTCGTGGTTGTTAAAAGGATATAATCAGAATGAAATCAATAATATGCCATATATTGATAAATTAAATAGTTTATCGCATGGTACGTATGTTTATTTAGATGACTTTGATAAAATAAAACATCAAACTACAGATGTAGCTACGACGTTTAATCGTTTTTTAAATGATATGATTGAACATTTATCATTGGTATTTCATCGCTTTTTAGAAGATGGATTGAAAATTGATGTTAATGGGATAGAAATTAAGCCTAAAGATCCTTTTTTAACAGGGCATAAAGCTACTCAAAGAAAAAGAGAGAAAAGACTTTTGCAATTGATGGACAGATAATTACTTTAAAACCATATATCTTACCGCATGTGTCAAAAACTAAGCGATATGGATCTTGTGAAAGTTGGAGGTAAAGAAAGACTGAAGAATGATCAAGGATTTTATATATATAGAAATAAAAGATTAATTATCTGGGGGAACATGGTTTAGACTGGAACGTAAAGAAGAATTAAATAAATTGGCTAGAGTAAGGGTGGATATTCCTAATTCACTGGATTATATGTGGTCAATTGATGTGAAAAAGAGTACAAAGAACTCTTCCAGATAAAATTAAGCGTCAAATGTATAATGCAGTATATGAATCAGTGTTAACAAGTGAAAAAAATACATACGTTCAGAGGTAAAAAGGAACGACCTAATGATGATATTGATTATGTGTGGGACAGGGTTAAGGTTAGAAATGGATATAGCTATGTTCTAAACAGAGATTTACCATTACTAAGAATGTTGATTGATTCATTGGATGATAAACAGTATAAATTGTTGAATAATTTTTTTGAATACAATAGAAACTACATTTCCTTCACAGACAATTTATATTGATGGTGCAAAAGGAAATCTAGAGCAGGAAGATGTAAATGTTGAGGAAATATGGGATCAATTACAAGAAAACATCCAATATGTAAAAAGATAATAATATGGATGTTAAGAAGTTCTACGAAATGTTTTTTTAAATTCAGAGCCTTACTGTAAAATTGACGAAATAAAAGATCGTATAAACAAGGAGATGTTAAAGTATGAATGATCAACAGAATCTATTGTATGAGTTTTCAACATCAATGCTTAAAAAGTTTGATGTTATTACAGAGGATATGATCGAAGACATTGTAAAAAGAATTGGTAGGCATGCCTATGTTTAACGGATTATCCACTAATGAAATACAGGAAGTAATTATAAAGTTAAAGGCAAATCATTCTATTCAGTTAGATATAGGTTCGTGTATAGAAGAAAATAAATCACATGAGAAATGGTTTGTTAAAAGAAAACAAGATTTGGAAATGCAATATTGGAGTAGATATAAAGAGTATTTACTTCGTGACAAGAAATTTTCAACTAAAGTTGTCAACACAATGGATGATATCTTAGACACATTAACTGATTTACTAGGTGCTCCAACAGAGGGATATTTTCCGCCAAACGGTTTGGTTATTGGAGATGTACAATCTGGGAAGACTGCAAATTACATTGGATTGATGTGTAAAGTCGCAGATGCAGGTTTTAAAGTAATTGTTTTGTTAACTGGAACAATTGAGAAATTGCGTCAACAAACGCAACAAAGAGTGGATGAAGGATTTGTTGGCTTTGATAGTGACGCCATGATTAAGCAACAAAATGTTGGGCCTATAGGAGTAGGTAGATATAACAGTAGTTTTAGACCGTTTTTATTAACTTCTACGAGCTCAGATTTTAAGACTCAAACTGCAACGAACTTAAATTTCGATTTAAATAATATCAACGGTACAGTTGTTTTTGTGGTAAAGAAGAATTCGACGGTTTTAAAAAAAGACTTAGTAAATGGTTAGATAACTCAAAAAAAAATAATACTAAAATAAACGAATCCCTACTAGTGATCGATGATGAAGTCGATAATGCGTCTATTAATACTAAAAATGGTGAAAATCCAACGACAATTAATAATTTGATTCGTGAAATTCTAGAGTCTTTTACAAAATCAAGTTATGTTGGCTTTACTGCTACACCTTTCGCAAATATATTTATTGATCCAGAAAGTAATGATGCAATGGGAAAAGAAGATTTGTTTCCAAAAGATTATATTTACTCATTAAATGCACCTTCAAATTATATAGGTGCTAGAGATATATTTAGCGAAGAAGGTAAATATAGATACATGCTAGAACCAATATATGTAGATGATTATGATGAAGAGAGTATTGAATACCGACTACCTTTAAAACATAAATCTACTAGTTTGTTAAATGATTTACCAAAAGATTTAAAAAGAAGCTATTTGTACTTTTTATCTTAGCAAACACAATAGAAGACATAAGAGGTATGAAAAATAATCATAGATCGATGTTGGTTAATGTTAGTCGGTTTACAAGAGTGCAGGAAAGTGTTTGGACAGAAATTAATTCTTATGTAAAGAATATTCAGAATGCTTGTAAGTTATATTGCATAAGAGGTAAAGAGGATGCATTGAGAGATCCATATATTTTAGATCTTTATGAAGCTTATGAGAATATCTATAAAAATACTGTTGGATATTCTTGGAATCAAGTACAAAATCACTTATATGAATCTTGTAAGTCTATTGTTGTTCAGACAATTAACCAGAGAAGCACAACTAAATTAGATTATGACAACTATGAAAATGGGTTAAGATTAATAGCTATTGGTGGAATGAGTTTATCCAGAGGTTTAACTTTAGAAGGACTTATAGTCAGTTATTTCTATCGTAACTCACGAATGTATGACACTTTAATGCAGATGGGAAGATGGTTTGGTTATCGTTCTGATTATGGTGATTTATGTAGAATTTGGATGTCATCTGACAGTATAGAGTGGTATTCATATATTAGTGAAGCTACTGATGATTTAAGAGATTTAGTGAAAAGATATGAGGATACTGGATTAACACCTTTAGACTTCGGCTTGAGAGTAAGGTCTGATATTACATCATTAATAGTTACTGCATATAATAAAATGAGAAGTGCAGAGCGTAGAGAATGTATGATTAGTTTAAGTGGCGAATATATTGAAACACCTGAAATATATACGGACTTAAACAAAAATCGTTTAAATTTAAATGCAGTAAAGGAATTTGTTTCTGCAACATATGATAAGAATAAAATGCTTTCAAATGAATGGAGGAATAAAATTTCATATGGAATAAGAGGAGTTTCAGTTGAGAATGTTCTTGAGTTATTAGAGCATATCGATGTATCACCAAAAAATGAACAGTTTGATATCAATACAATTACTTCGTTTATTAGAGAATATAAAGGAACTGAATTAGATAAATGGGATGTACATTTTGTCTCAGGAGAGGCAATAGAACTTGCAGATCTTGGTCATGGTATTAAATATCATTACAATATAAGAAATTATACTCTAGAGAACGATGGGAAAATAGCAAAAATGTCAGGATCTAAGCGTAAACTGGCTCCAGGTCAAGAGGGTAGATATGGATTAACAGAAAGTCAATTACAAGAAATAGTTAAGAATAATGGAAGGACACCTTCTACTAAAGCATATTTTAGAGGCGTGAACAGAAATCCATTGTTATCGATTTTTTCTTGTAAAGCCTCAAGCTAGGACAGAGGTTATGAGTGATAAACGCTATATTGAATTTGAACAACAGTATGATAATGATGTATTGGTTGGATTCGGTATAGGTATACCAGAATTATCTGATGGCGAAACAAAATATGCAAAATATGTTTTGAATAAAATTGCTATACAAAGAAATGTTTGATGATGAATGGGATGACTATAATCCTGAGGAAGATTAGAATATGAAATTAAAAGAAAAATTTGAAAATGGGAAAGTAGCACATACATTTCAAAGAATAGATCCATCGTTTAATTCGGAAATATACATTGGATACAATCAATACGGTAATATGTCGCTAGTTATTATAGAGGATGGAAATCCTATAAAAGTAAAATCTTCGAATATTATAGATGTTAGGTTTGGACGAAAAAGATAAAAGAATAACTTTATCTTTTACTTTATTAGATCAAAGTTTTGAATCAATGTTTCTTGTGTTCTGTGAGGATATTATAAAAATATGTGAATCTACGGATAGCTCATGGAGATTGTCGAATGCAGTACATAGATGGAAATATTGGAGAGAAATGTTTGGAAAGAAAAAAAAGCTATTCTTACAAAAAGAAGAAATAAAAGGACTTATTGGGGAATTGCATTTCTTACAAACTGTTTTCTTCAAGAGCTATAAAGTTGAAGATTCTATAAAAAGTTGGATGGGTCCTGTTTTAGGACACAAAGATTTTGAGGTATCAGATACATGGTATGAAATCAAAGCAATTGCAGAAGGAGCATCTTCAGTAACTATTAGTTCAATTGAACAATTGGATTCAATGGAAATTGGACATCTTGTTGTTGTTAGAATGGAAGACACTAGTCCGACATCATCTTTAGCAATAAATCTTAATTCAATAGTTGCATCTGTAAGAAAAAGATTAAAGATGTCGATATATTAAATGAGTTTGATCTAAAACTTAATGATGTAGGATATGCGTATTCAGAAGCGTATGAAGACTACAACTTTGTTATAAAAGGTTATGATCAATATGTAGTAGATGAACGTTTTCCACGTATAAAAAGAGAAGATATTAGTGATGTAATTGAAAACGTTAAATATTCATTGGTGTTGTATGGTATTAGAGGATTTAAAGAGGGTTAGAGAATATGGATGTATATGAGTATAGAGAAGAATTGCATGATAGTATCTCAAGAGCAGCAAGTGTGAATTCTACAGATCCTGCAGACGAGTTTCTGGATGTTGTTACAAAGATATTAATGGATGCGGAAGAAATTGATGATTTTATTTCTGGGCATTATGAAGGTGAAACATCAAGAAATGCATCTATGCAGATTGATGGATATTCTGTCGATGAAGATGATAATACTTGTAATATTTTTATTGTGAATTACCAGGGCGAATATGGAGATGATTCAATACGTAAAGAGGATATAGATACATATTTTAAAAAAAGATATTTTGTATTAGAGTCAGTTAAAACAAAGATGTACTGGGAATTAGAAGAGAGTACAAGTGAGTATGATTTGGTTTGAATATTTGTATAACAATATTAATCTGATTCAAAAATTTAAGTTCTATTTAATAACGGATACGTTTAACAAGCAAAGATCCAAAAAATAAATGATGATGAAATAAATGGAATCAAGGTTGAATTAAATGTATGGGATATCAATAGAATTTTTTTGAAGTTATATCTTCAGATATGGCAAAAGAGAATGTTGAAATTAACTTGAAAGACTATGGCTTTGAAGGGATTCCATGTATTAAAGCGATGACTTGTGATGCTTTGCAAAAACAGATATTATGGAGATGAATGAGTATAATGATCTAGAGAATGTTAAAATTACATATACTTCTTATCTTGTTTTATTCCGGGGACAGTCTTAGAAAAACTATACGATGAGTATCGTTCTAAATTGTTAGAAGGAAATGTTCGTTCTTTCTTAAGTGTTCGTGGAAAAGTAAATAAGAGCATTCAAAATACAATTAAGAATTGTCCAGATATGTTTTTGCCTATAACAATGGTATTGCCGCAACTGCAACTGAAGTTGAAACAGAAATGACGCCAGAAGGGTTGAAAATTACGAAGATTAATAATTTACAGATTGTTAATGGAGGTCAAACAACGGCATCTATTGCCAATACTTTATGGAATGCTAAAAAAAAGACGAGAATATTGAATTAGATAAGATTATTGTTCCAATGAAATTGTCAGTTTTAGAACATTCAATGGCAGAAAGAATTATTCCAAAAATTTCGGAATATTCAAATTCACAGAATAAAGTGGATGCTTCAGACTTTTTTTCAAATCATCCTTTCCATATTCGTATTGAAGGATATTCTAGAAAGATACCGATGCCTTCTTTGAATGGGAATCAATTCCAACAATATTGGTTTTATGAAAGAACTCGTGGACAGTACAATCAAGGAAGAATGAAATTTAAAAAAGGATCTAGTCAGTATAGACAGTATCAGGAAAAAATATCCGGAAGCCAATGTTATTAAATTGGTAGATTTGGCAAAAGTATATGGAAATTTATAATGGAGCTCCAGATCTGGTTAGTAAAGGAAAGCAAAAAATTGTCTCTGTGTTTTCGACGGAAATCAGAGATCAGTGGAATAAGTCTCCAGACCAGTTTAATGACTATTACTATAAAAGAGTGGTTGCACTAGCTATATTATTTAAGACCACAGATGATATTATTAAGGAAACAGATTGGTATAAGACTAGTAAGTCATATAAAGCCAATGTAATTGCTTATACTTTGAGTATAATCTTTAACTATATCCATAGCCTTGAAAATCCGTTAGAAGTTGATTTTATTGAGATTTGGAATAATCAACAGATAGGTTATGAATTAAGAAATCAGATTTCACTTTTTATGCAAAGATGTGTATGATTTTATTACAGATGAAGAGCGACTAACAATAAATGTTACTGAATGGTGTAAAAAGCCATCTTCTTTGGATAAGAGCAAAAAAGTAAAAAAGTGGAATATAACTCAAAATTTTTTAAATAGCTTAAAGAGTAAAGAAGAAATGGAGAGTGTGAAACAAGAGGCAAAGGCAACACGTAAGTTAGAAGATGAAGCTGATACTATTAATTTTATCTACAGTCTTGGTGAGAACTATTGGAAAAAAGTTCTTGAATGGAATAAAACTAGACAAAAATTATCTCCAAAGGAACTAGGTATAATTATTAAGCTAAGTAATATGAGCATGAATGGATTCTTTCCTTCGGAAAGACAAGCAAAGGTTGCGTATACTGCTCGAATAAAACTGAATAGTGAAGGAATGCCACTAGAATTTTAAAAAAGTATGATTATCGTCATACTTTTTTGTTTATGGTGTTATTTGTATGATATAATAAGATGTATATTTTTTACCTTGACAAGGTAAAAAGCCTTATACCGACATCAATAATGTCAATATAAAATGTAATATTGTGGCTAGATTTAATGTTTTAATAGGTGGAGGAGTATCTCATGAAATATAATGTTTTGGATTTGTTCTGTGGGGCCGGGGGGGTTAAGCCTAGGTTTTCAAAACGCAGGCTTTAATATATTTGGTGGTGTTGAGTTTGATAGAGAAGTGATGAAAACTCATGAGAAAAACTTTTCGAATGCGATTAATATTTGTGCAGATATTCGAGATATTACAGATGAGCAAGTATTGGAACAGTTTGGAAATAAAATAGATGTGATTATTGGTGGTCCTCCATGCCAGGGATTTAGTTCAACTAATATGTGGCAGTCTGATGAGGAAAAAGATTGAAAAGAATCGGTCGTTTTATGAATATATTAGATTCGTTGAACTTTTAAAACCAAAAAGTCTTTGTTATTGAAAATGTTAAACAAATACTTACTCGAGAAAAAGGATATGCGAAGAATGAAATTATGCGTATTACAGAAGAGCTAGGTTATACAGTTGCAGAACCTAGAGTGTTAATTGCTTCTGATTATGGTGTGCCACAAAAAAGAGAACGTGCCATTTTTGTTGGTGTTAGAAATGATTTAAAAACTGTATTTGACTATGATCAAATTGAAAAGAAAAAAAAGAAAGTGACAGTTGAAGAAGCTATATCTGACTTGTATGGTATAAAAACTGATGATGAATCTTCGTTTGTATTGAACAATGCACCAAAAAGTGATTATGAAAAATTGATGAGAAAAGATTCGGATAATGTGATATCAAATCATTTTACAAGATATCCAAAAGAAATTGTACAGAAAAGAATGAATTATGTACCTCAAGGTGGTAATTGGAGAAATGTTCCAGAAGAATTGTGGGATAGACAAAGATCAAATAGACACTCTTCTGCTTATCGTAGGTTAAAGGAAGATGAGGTTTCTATTACAATTGATACAGGACATATGAATTATTTTCATCCTTTAGAGAATAGAGTGCCTACTGTTAGGGAATCAAAGACGAATTCAAAGTTTCCCAGATGATTTTATTTTTTGAAGGAAGCAGAACAAATCAATATTTGCAGGTTGGAAATGCAGTTCCACCTTTAATGGCACAGGCCGTTGCCGAAGTTATTATGAAATTACTGGAGGAGAATGCTTAATGGATATAATAGATTTATTTTGTGGTGCTTTGGAGGAATGAGTCTCGGCTTTGAAAAAGCAGGGTTTCATTCAGTTTTAGCTATAGATAAATGGAATGATGCGATTGTTACATATAATGCGAATAGAAAAAAATCAATTGGAACAACTGTAGACATTCATGATTTTAGTAATGAACAATTGGAAACAATAAAAAAGAGAATGATGTGCATGGAATTATTGGAGGACCACCATGTCAGGGCTTTAGTTTGGTTGGCACAAGATTAACCAATGACCCTAGAAATTCTTTATATATGGAATACGTTCGTTTTGTGAGTGTGATTAAGCCTGATTTCTTTGTTTTAGAAAATGTACCTGGTTTGCTAAGTATGGAAAAAGGTCAGTATAAGAGAGATATAATTGATCGTTTTTCTGAACTAGGATATAACGTTAATTTTGATACGTTGAGAGCTTCCGACTACGGAGTTCCACAAAGTAGAAAAAGAGTGTTTTTCGTAGGTTTAAATAAATTGGTGTTTGGACAGGATCATTTCTTTGATTTTGAAACTGTAAAGAAACAAAAAAAGAGATAAGTACAAGTATGGCTATTGGAGATTTACCACCTTTGCGTGATGAAGTAAAATCTGATGAGTATGTTAAAGACCCTCAAAATGCCTATCAAGAACTGATGACAGAAAATTCAGAAAAGATAATGAATCATGAAGCAACACAACAAACGGAACAAACAAAAAAGATTATAGCAATGGTTCCGGATGGTGGGGGAATTAGAGATTTACCTGAGGAATACTATAAAGTTAGAAATTATAATAATGCATTTAAAAGGATGAATAGTAATCTTCCTAGTAGTACAATAGATTGTGGACATAGAAATTATTTTCATTACAAGGAGAATCGTGTACCAACTGTTAGAGAATCGGCTAGAATCCAAAGCTTTCCGGATGTATATGAATTTAAAGGATCGAGAACAAGCCAATATACGCAGGTTGGGAATGCAGTTCCACCTTTGTTAGCTTATTCAATTGCCAAAGCTATAAAAGATGATTTGGAAAAAACAGAAAAATAATATTATATGAGGAGATATAGAACATGGCTTTCACTCAAATACTTACACGTAAAATTTCACGCGCTCAAAGCAAATATAAAATAATATCTAAAGATACAAATCAACAAAGTTCATATAATCTTGATTTAAAAACGATGAATGCTTTACTAGTCGCCGATGCAATTTTTCAAACAGAACAACAAAATCATTATGAAGTTGTAGATGGCTATGAAGTTAAGCTAAGCAATGGTATTTTGAAATTAATAGGTGGTTCCTATGCACATCAAAAATTGAATGTTAAATTCATATATACAAAATCAAGCGATGGAACAACTAAATTCCAAATTAAACGAAAAGAAAATAATTCAGGTAAATATGAATGGTTTATCAAACTTTATGACACAAATTATGAAGATTCAGAATTTAAAATGTATTTAGATAAAGAAAATAAAACGTTGTTATTTGATAACGTTCCACCGTATGACATAAATGAATTTGATTATGATTTAGTAGATGCAAATGAAGTTTATACAAAGCAAGATTTATCACGTATTTTAGAAGAGTATTGCAAGAATATAAGTTCAAAGGAATCCGCGTTGGAATTATTTGGATTTGATTATGCAATCATCATGGATAAAAATAGAGTGAGTATTAATGACATTGCCAATGATTTAAATTTAAGTGATGATGATATTAATAATTTTAATGTAGGAAAAAAAGACTAGGAAAAGTTGTTCAAAGTCGTATTTCTAGAAATGATACAGAGGTTCATTTGGAGAATGTCTCCAGAAATAATATGGATAAACAATCTAATTCAAAAGATATTAAAGGTTACAACAAGATTTACTATGGTATTCCAGGATGTGGTAAGAGTTATTATATTGAGAATACCGTGTTAAAAGATATTGATAAAGATAATGATGTTTTTAGAACAACTTTCTATTTAGATTACAGTAATAGCGATTTTATTGGTCAGATTTATCCAGTAGTAAAGGATGGAAATGTTACTTATGAACCAAAACCAGGTCCTTTTACTAAAGCTTTAGAGCGTGCATTAAGAAATCCTGGTAGAATGATTTATCTTGTTATTGAAGAAATTAATCGTGGGAATGCAGCGGCTATTTTCGGAGATACATTCCAGTTGTTGGATCGTTTAAAAGAAAATAGAGATGATCGTGTTATAGGTGATAGTGAATATCCAGTAGCAAATGAGTTTATTGAAGGCTACTTTGAGAAGGTAAATGAGACACTTGAAGAAGATGAAAAGATTAAATTCACTAATAATAAAATCTTTATACCGCATAACTTAACATTGCTAGCTACAATGAATACCAGTGATCAGAATGTATTCCCATTAGATACTGCATTTAAGAGAAGATGGGATAGAGAAAAGGTAATGACTGACTGGAATAAGGTTGGAGATATCAAAAATCTATATGTTCCTTTTACGGATATTACATGGGGAAAATTTGCAACTACAATCAATAAAAAAATGCTTGTGGATGATGGTGAAAGTGATGTATCTGTATCTGAAGATAAGCAGATGGAAAAGCTTACTTTGTCAAAGAGAATATCTTTGAGTCAAGAAAAGAATACAGGTGATAAAGATTCTTTGAGAGCATTTATTAGTAACGTTATGGATTATCTTTATAATGATGTAACTAAATTTAATCATGGTCTTCTATTCGATAATAGTGTTAAGACATATGATGGTCTTTATGAAACGATGACAGAATGTACGTCTGTATTAAATGGAAATGTTGATGATTCAACTGTTGGTGCAGGAAAAAAAGATTGTTTGAGTCAGTCTTAAACAAAGAAATAGTAGATGAATTGTTTGATCAGGATGTCGAAGATGAACAAGGAACCGAAGATTAACAGTGTAGGAAAATCCAATGATTTTGTGGGGATACGCATAGAAGATGGTGAGATCAATCTTTATGTTCCACAAGTGTTTCGTAAAGAGAAAAATTACAAAAGAGATTTATTGCTATTTTTAAAATCAATTTCTTTGATTGGAAATCCAGATAAAGAAAAATTGAATAAAGGATCAGATGACACTAAAGATTTTTTGGCCTATAAATTCGTATTTGTGGATGATTCAGGATTATTTAGAAAATGGATTTTATTATAATCGTGAAAAAATATATACGAACTCATTTAGTGGGAAAATTGAATGGAAAAAAGAACTTTAAAACAAATGCCTATCTATTCGGATGGAAACATTATCTACGATAAACTTGTTACTTCTAAGATGATGGCATCTAATGATCTGATTGCTCAGATTTATAAGCTTTGTTTAAAACAAAGCGTTGATAAGATTGGTTTGGATCTATAATTGTAATTTTAAAATAGAGGTTCAACAAATTGTTTCTACTTCAGAGATGATTTCTGTAGTTCGAAAAGAATTGAACAATACTTTTGATGATATAAAACGAATGCGTTTTAATCATATGCTTAAAATTCTAAAGACTACAGAAGGAAATAAAATGATTTCTAATAAATATACCTATGGAATAAAAAACTATTACTATGTTTTTGAAACTATGGTGGATAAATTATTTGATGGGATTAAGGAATCTGAAAAGAAAAAGTATAATCCAAATGGGTACTGGCAGTTAAATAACCAGGATCCTAGATTGGCATCTAGTTTAAGACCGGATACTATTTTAAAAAAGAGATGGCGCAACTTATATTCTTGATGCCAAGATGTATCTGTATGGTGTTACGAAGGATGTAAGAGATTTACCGGAAACACAGTCGATTCAAAAACAAATTACATATGGAGATCATGTCTTTAATACATTAGATAAATCAGATAATCCTAAAGTAAGAAATGCGTTTATTTTGCCATATAATAAGAAATTGGATTGTTTTGTGAATGATCCGAATACTTTAAAATATAACGATGGGAATCTAGCCTATTTCGGTCAGGCATATACTGATTGGAGGAATGCAGAAGATCCAAAAAGATTATGAAAAGGTATATGCATTTGGTATAGATTTTAATTACTTTGCTTGAGAACTATAATAGACCTGATTATGCAATTATAGATACTTTATGTAAAAGAATTGAAGAATTAATTAAAACGGTATAGAAACATGATTGAATAATTGTGTTTCTTTTTATTTGATCTATTAATTCACAATCTTTTAAATTATAATGATCTCAGGATGTAATTATTATGAGTAATGATAAAACGATTAAATTTTTATTAAAAGATGGTACTTTAAGCGGACAGATTTACGCAGAAAATTCGAATTGGAACCCGGGTGTACTACTTATTTATCCTAGAAGCCAGATCAATGATTTTTTGAAAGCAATAACTGTAAGTATTACGGAATTTATTTATTGATATCTGAAAATATGGTTTATGTAGGACAATCTTCTGATCTTTCAAAAAGAATTAAGCAACATTTGGTGGAAAAGACTGGTGGGACAAGGTTGTGATTTTAACTACGAATGACAATTCTTTAAATCGTTCAGATATTGATTACTTAGAGTCGGTATTAATTTCAAAAAGCAGTGAAAGCGGGAAGATTAAGTTCGGATAATAAAAATAAAGGAAATAAGAAAAAGATGGATCCCTTTAGAAAATGTGAAATGAACCGTTTTATTAATGAAGCATTATTCATGTTGAAAATGATTGATATTAAAGTGTTTGTTGAAAAGAAAGATACTGTAAGGATTAAAGGGAAATCAAATTTGCAAAAGAAATTTCTTGCAGATTGTGGCATAGTTCTTAATGATTTCACTTGGGCGAATTTGTCTAATGTTGGCGATTTTTATTGGGCTAACCCTAAGGTGGAGTGTTTAAAACAACATTGGGATATTGTATTAAATGACTGGGATAAAGAAGAACTTATTCACATTCAGGTTCCTGCAAATACTTTTAAAATGATAGAACGCGGTATGGATGGTTTTTATCAAAGAAAAGATAAAACTCAATATTTAGATATTCGTATTAATTCAAATACATTGGTTGAAACTAAAGGAAGAGTTGATTTTAAACCATATGTAATCAACAGATATTCTTATAAGTCCTAGGAGTGCAAACTGAAATGATTTGTACTCTTTTTTTGAGTAGGAATAAAAAAACACAATGCAGAGTTTAGGTGTTAAATTCTGCATTTTTTTTGACAAAATAAAAGGCCCGGAATGGGCCCGGTCCAGAAAATGGGAATGTTGAGAAAGTTAATTGAAAGGGTTAGAGTCTTAACTTAATCAACATAATTACTATAACACGTTTCTATAGGAAAAGAAAGCATATTGTTATCGAATGTACACTTGAAAATAAAAAATAAAAATGTAAGCAATTACAAATTGTGGTATTATAGCTTCGGGAAGAGTAGACAAAAAAATTGAAAGATCAAAATTGTGCTTATTGCATGGAAGGTGAGTTAGTCGGTGCTTTCGGAATTAAAATTTGTGAACTAGAAAGTTCAAAAGTGTATTTGTTTAAAGAACAGTCTCATCCTGGTCGTGTGATTGTGGCTCATAAGAAGCATGTGAGTGAAATTACAGAGTTGACGGCCCAGGAAAGAGCTTCTTATATGGAGGATATTAATAGGGTAGCTTGTGCTATGCATGAAATCTTCATTTCCATTTAGTTCCTAAATATAAGGATGGATATGAATGGGGCGGTGTATTCGCTATGAATCCAGGCGAAAAAACGTTGTCGGATGAAGAATATCAGGACATTCTTTGAAAAAATATCGTCTTTGTATTATGTAAATAAAGGAGCAGTCGCTCCTTTTTCTATTGTTCACTATGATTTTTTCTAAATTGAATAGGTGAAATGCCTGTTGCTTTTTTTGAAGGCTTGGGCAAAATAGGATTGGCTTGTAAAACCTATGATGATGGATATTTCTGAAATTTGAAGACTGGTTGTAGAAAGTAGAACTTTAGCTTCTTGAATCCGCTTTCGAATCATGTAGTTAATGGGGAGATGCCCTTATATTGTTTAAAGGCATGTACAATGTGATATTTATTTAAGAAAGTGAGTTCACTTAAAGTGTCTAGTGTGATATCTTCTTTAAAGTGAGCATCAATATATTTTTCAATATAGACACAGTCTTTGTTGGCTTTATTAACGGGTGAAGATTTTAAACTAATGTTGGCCCTACGCATCAGGTTGATCAGTAATACTTCTAGTAAGTTTTGGCATAAGGATTGATATTCAGTATCTCTAGCCTTAACTTCCATTAGAATGGTTTTTAGATAGAATAGTACTTCGTGTTTGTATTCATAATAGTTGGCAATACTGCAACCCTGTTCTTCGTATTCTTCTTTGAAAAGAAGGTGATGCCTTCAATTCCCATAACAATGTATTCGAAGTTGACATTTTCAATACCACGCTCTGTATGGGATACCAATGGATTGACAATAACGAGGTCGTCTTCTTTTACGGGATAGTTTTTGTTGTCTAAACTTAAAAGTCCATGGCCTTTTGTTACATAGAACATTTCTGTGTATAAATGGGTATGTAGGGTGGAATTCCATTCGTGATCGAACTTGGATTCGGTTATATATAGTAGTTTTGGTCGGGCTTTGTTGAAGTCGACTTGGTCAATTTGAAAGCGTTGTGTACTCATAAAAACACCTCTTTTTGTATTATTATATATTGTTTTCTATTGTTTATCAACTTTGTTGTCAAAATCATTAAATCACAATATATCTAAAATATAGAGCTATATTTTTATGATAAATCGCTTTCAAATAGACTATACTAGACTTGTCAAAAGAGGTTCATACGAATTTATGAGGAGGTAAAGTATGAAAAAAAGTTATAACTGCTTTGGGTTATCATTTGCGATGGCAAAGCATCTATGTTAGCAGGATGTTCTAGCAAACCAGCTGAAAAAATTCTGATTCTGGAGATAAGCGAGTATTAAAATTTGATTCTTTCTCTGGTGGTAATGGTGAAGAAGTATTCACAAAATTGGCTAAGGCTTTTGAAAAGGCAAATCCGGATGTAGATGTTCAATTGCGTTTTGAAAAAAGAATTGCCTGATGTATTGAATAAAGAAAAAATGCGAAGGGTGAATATTCTGATGTTGTTTACTATAACTTAGGTCAGCCTTCTGGATATACTGAAACTCAATTAAATACTCATGAAGTATTGGATATTTCAGATGTAGTTGAAGAAGTTGGTATGGATGAAAACTATGCAAATAGTAGTATCGTACAATATTATGGTGATGGAAAATCTTATTTGATGCCACTTAAGACAACTCCAGCTGGATTCTTCTATAATACTGAATTGGTTGGAGAAGGAAAGAAATATGAACTTCCAACAACTTGGGAAGAATTCTGGGCTTTAGGTGATCAAGCTAAGAAAGATGGTATCGCATTATTTACTTATCCAACAAATGGTTATTTTGACAATACATTAAATGCATTGTTGAAAGAAACTGGTGGAGAAGAATTATTAACGAATGTATTAAATTATGACAAGGATGCTTGGAATACAGATGGTGCTAAACAAGCTATCGATATTTTAACTAAATTAGTAAGTCCTGATTATTTATATTCTGATACAGTCGCAAATGCGAATGCGAAAGATGGTTTCACAATGAACCAACAGGCTGTCATTGATGGAAAAGCATTATTCATGCCTAATGGTGACTGGGTAGTTAATGAAATGGCAGATACAACTCCTGAAGATTATCACTGGGGATTACTTCCATTGCCTGCATTAGAAAAAGATGGTGAACGTTTCGTTGGTTCTATGACTGAACAAGTATGGATTCCTGCTCAAGCTAAAAACGTAGATGATGCGAAAGCATTCTTGAAGTTTATCTATTCTGATGAAGGTGTTAAGATCATGGTGAAGGTGGAAACATTGTTCCAACTACACATATGTCAGACACAATTGCGGCTATGGAAGATGGATATACAAAAGAATTCTTCTCTGTATATGACACTGCTTCTGCTTTGCATTAGGTGCATTTGCTCCTTACAACACAGATAACTTACCAGATTTTGACCGTGCTTTGCAACAGTATTTGGTTCAATTGACTCTTTAGCTACTGGTGAATTAACTGCAAAAAAGATTACCAAAAGCAAATTAGTAGATGCTTGGGCTAAATTATCTAAAAACAAAGTCTGTAACTGAATAATTAAACTGAAAGCGATGAGCAAATTGTTGCTCGTCGCTTTTTAAAGATGGGAGGTAAACTCATGAATAAAAAGAAAGCACAAAATCGTTTCGTATTTGCGTGTCTTGCACCGACCGTTATTCTAGTCGTCATTTTCATGGTGATTCCAACAATTGATGTATTTAAGACGGATTCTTTAAAAAGAGCAATTTCGTAAGTGATGCCACTTTTGCCGGGTTCTTCAACTTTAAGGTTCTTTTTAACGACATGCGTTTTATTGAGGCTATGCAAAATACAATCTTGTATGTTGTATTGATCACGATCATCACTTTGGTGTTGGCCGTATTGTTTGCGACATTATTAACTCGTGAAGAGTTTGTTGGAAAAAACTTCTTCCGTGTTATTTTCTACATTCCAAACATTTTGAGTATTGTTGTTATTGTAGGTATTTTCTCAGCTATTTATCAACCTACGAATGGTATTTTAAATACGTTCTTTGGTATGATTGGACTTTCGTCTTTACAACAACAATGGATGGGAAATCCAGATGTTATTAACTATTCTATAATTGGTGCCCTTGTATGGCAGGCCATTGGTTATTATATGGTTATGTATATGTCGAGTATGTCGAGTATTCCAGAAAACCTATATGAGGCTGCAAGCCTTGAGGGGGCTAGTAAAGTCAGACAGTTCTTTATGATTACTTTACCTTTGATTTGGGATAACATTCGTACAACTTTAACTTTCTTCGTAATTTCTACAATCAACTTATCATTTATGTTCGTTCAATTGACAAGTGAGGGAAATCTAGGAAGTGAAGTGGCATTGAACTATATGTATAACAATGCGTTCGCTGGTAAATACGGATTTGGTATGGCCGTTGGAGTATGTATCTTCGTATTCTCATTTGCCTTATCAGCCATCATAAATAAGATCACTGAACGTGATGTATTACAGTATTAGGAGGATGAGATATGAAGAAACATAATTTTCCTTTATACAAGATCTTTGTTTATGTGGCACTGATCACATTAGCTATTTCGATTATTGTACCCATCGCATGGGTATTCCTTGCATCTTTAAAATCGCAATTGGAATTGGTGAGTGGAAATCCATTTGATCTTCCAAAACAAATATTGTGGTCAAACTTTGCGGATGCCTTTGTGAAGGCAAGAATGGGTGATTATTTATTAAATACAATCATTGTAACAGCACTATCATTAGTCATTCTATTGGTGGTGGCTCTTCCTGCATCGTATGTTTTGGCACGATTTGACTTTGTGGGAAAGAAATTTTTAATGGACTTTTCATGGCTTGGACTTTTCGTAAATGTGAACTATATTGTTTTGCCAATTTTCTTAATGTTATTTAATGCGGATATTAAGCTTGGAATTGACTTTTTCTTAAATAGTAAGTTCTGGCTTTCTGTCGTGTATGCGGCAACGGCCTTACCTTTCACAATCTATTTGTTGACAGGTTATTTTAAAACGTTGCCTAAGGCGTATGAAGAGGCGGCTCGCATTGATGGTTGTGGCTACTTTAAGACAATGACTAAGATTATGATTCCCATGGCAAGACCAAGTATTATTACGGTTATCCTATTTCAATTCTTGGCTTTCTGGAATGAATATATTATCGCATTTACTTTTCTGGATAAAGAAAATGCTACGTTGGCCGTTAAATTGGTGTTAAATACTTAATGGCGGATGCGAAGTCACAGGCAAACTTTGGTGTCATGTATCTTTGGGTTGGTAATTGTTATGATTCCAACGTTAGTTCTTTATATTTGTGTTCAAAAAGAAGATTACACAGGGCATGAGTATTGGTGGAATGAAAGAGTAAGGTGTCTAATATGAGAGATGAAAATAAAGTAATGAACATAATTATGATCGTTTTATTCTTTGTGTTCTTAGGTATGATCATTTGGGCACAGAAGACGGTAAGCGTTCGTAATTTAATGATCGAAATCGTTGGATTGACAGGCTTACTAACATTATTGTTTCTATACAATCGAAAACATAAATAGGAGGAAGAAGTATGGCAGAATTATCATTGCAAAGCATGTTGATAAAATATATGACAACAATGTTCAGGCTGTATTTGACTTTAATTTAGAAGTGAAAGATAAAGAGTTTATTGTGTTTGTAGGACCAAGTGGATGTGGTAAATCAACAACACTTCGTATGATTCTTTGGTTTGGAAGAGATTAGTGCCGGTGATTTCTACATTGATGGAAAAAAGAATGAATGATGTGGAACCAAAAAGATCGTGATATTGCGATGGTATTCCAGTCTTATGCGTTATACCCTCATATGAGTGTATATGAGAATATGGCCTTTGGTTTGAAATTACGTAAGTATAGTAAGGAAGAAATTGATAAGCGTGTGCATGAAGCTGCTCGTATTTTGGAGATTGAACCTTATTTGGATCGTAAACCAAAAGCTTTATCAGGTGGTCAAAGACGACGTGTTGCCTTGGGGCGTGCTATCGTTCGTAATGCAAAGGTATTCTTAATGGATGAGCCACTTTCAAACTTGGATGCGAAATTGCGTGTACAAATGCGTTCGGAAATCATTCAGCTTCATGAACGTATTGGAGCTACTACCATTTATGTAACACATGATCAAACCGAAGCCATGACGATGGCCGATCGTATTGTTGTTATGAAAGGTGGTTATATCCAGCAGATTGGTACGCCTAAAGAAATTTACAATAATCCGAAGAAATTTATTCGTAGCTTTGGATTCTTGGGTGCGCCTGCAACGAACTTTGTTAAGGGTACGTATGCAAATGGTTTCTTCCAAGTGGAGGATATGAAGATTGAAATTCCTTTGATGTATAGAGAAAAACTTTCTAGTTACCAAGGAAAAAAGAAATTATCATGGGTATTCGTCCAGAAGATTTACATGGTGAGGGTATAGTGGCCGATACATATCCGAGTGCTAACTTTGATTTTGAAATTGAAGTGGCCGAACTATTGGGCCATGAATATATTTTGCATGGTACTTTAAATGGACAAAAAATGTGTGCCAAAGTAAATTCTCGTTTGGAACCCGAAGCACATTCAACAATTAAATTAACAATGGATTTATCAAAAATACATTTCTTTGATATGGAAACTGAAAATAGAATTGACTAGTTTAGGAGAAAATAAAATGATTGAAACAGGCAGAGTAACTGTACCGACAGATGTTGATGTAATTGATGCAACAATTGAGATTATTAATCGATGGAAAGCCGATGCGATCCGTGACTGTGACGGAACGGATATGCCAGAAGAATTGCGTAAGATGGACATTAAGCAATATGCGACTTACTATACGACAAGAAAAGATAATGCGTGGGCAAAGGCAAATCCAGATGAAATCCAACAGATGTATTTGATGAGTGATTTTGTGACCGCAAAGTCAACCGAATTAAAAATTCAAATCATGCGAAAGCATTTCTATAAGGATCAATTAAAACCAAACACAAAAGATAATCACAGATGGTGGGAAGTCATTGACCGTACGACGGATGAAGTCATCACAAATTGGGATTATGATGAAGAAACGGGTGAAGTGATTATTCATGATACAATTCCGTATCATGCGTATACTGTCAGCTTCTTGGCATTTGTGATTTGGGATCCTGTGCATATGTATAATGCTCTAACGAACGATTGGCAGGGTGAAGAACATCAAATGACTTTTGATGTTCGACAACCTAAAAACACAAAAATATGTATTGGATAAATTTAGAAAATTCTGTGAAGAAAGAGATGATGTAGACGTTGTTCGTTTTACAACGTTCTTCCACCAATTCACTCTTCAATTTGATGAATTTGCACGCGAAAAAATTTGTAGATTGGTTTGGATATAGTGCTTCTGTATCTCCATATATTTTTGGAACAGTTTGAAAAAGAAGTGGGCTATCCATTTAGAGCTGAATATATTATCAACAAAGGATTTAATAACTCAACTTTCTGTGTTCCAACTAAGGAATATCGTGATTTCATGGATTTCCAACAACGTGAAGTTAGTAAATTAGCGAAGAAATTTGTAGATATTTGTCATGAATATGGAAAAGAAGCCATGATGTTTTTAGGTGATCACTGGATTGGTACAGAGCCATTTGGAAAATATTTTGAATCAATTGGATTGGATGCGGTTGTAGGATCGGTTGGTTCTGGTACAACACTTCGTTTAATTTCAGATATTAAGGGTGTCAAGTATACAGAAGGAAGGTTCTTACCATACTTCTTCCCAGATGTTTTCCATGAAAATGGTGATCCATTAAAAAGAAGCTAAGGTCAATTGGGTAACGGCTCGTAGAGCTATTTTACGTAGTCCAGTCGATCGTATTGGTTATGGTGGATATTTAAAATTGGCATTGGATTTCCTGAATTCATTGACTATATTGAAAAGGTATGTGACGAATTCCGTACGCTATATTCTCATGTGAACCAACAAGTTCCATTAAACTTATTAAAAAGTGGGTGTAATTAATAGTTGGGGAGAACTTCGTCGTTGGGGAACACACTTGGTTCACCATGCCATTTGGTACAAACAAATCTATTCATATACAGGTGTAATGGAGGCGTTGAGTGGTTTCCCATTTGATGTTCATTTCATTAGTTTTGATGATATTCGTAAAGATCCAACAATCTTAGATGATATGGACGTTGTGATGAACATTGGTTCTGCATACACTAGCTTTAGTGGTGGAGCCGAATTTGATGAACCCGTGATTACAGCTCTTCGTCGTTATGTAGACCAGGGTGGTGGATTCATCGGTGTTGGTGAGCCAACAGCTATTAACCGCAACGGTAAATTCTTCACTTTATACGATGTGCTAGGTGTGGATAAAGAATTAGGTTTTACAATGCATACAGACAAATACAATTGGCAAGTACATCCAGACCACTTCATTACAGAACAATTAGAACATGAAGATTGGGGAGAATGTGTAAATGATGTATATGCTCTTCCAAAAACCGAAATCTTGGCTGAAAAAAGATCTACATGTTAATTTAGTCTGTAAATGAGTATGGAAAAGGTCGCGGTGTGTATATGAATGGTCTTCCATTTAGTTTTGAAAATGTAAGACTATTATATCATGCAATCTTCTTTGCGGCACACAAAGAAGAAGAAATGAAACGTTGGTATTCCGACAACTACAATGTGGATATCAACGTATATCCTTCTACAAACAGTTTCTGTGTTGTCAATAATACATATGAACCACAGACAACTACCGTGTATAAGGGTGATGGAACAAGTTTCGAAGTTGAATTGGATGCTTGTGAAATCAAATGGTTTGAAATTTAAGAATCAGTCAATCAAAATCAGAACGAGCCAGCTGGTTTTGAAAAGCTTTGGAGCAGAATATCTGCTCCTTTTGTCATTTGTGACTTGCATCATATAATTTTTGAATGTCACTAGGAAGCTTGTCTGGAAGCATAGCTTGAAGGTATTCTTCTGTACCATCCTCCATAGCTTTCGAGTAGTACCAACATTTAAATTCTAATAAAGATAGTGTTTCTTGAAGACTTTTGATTTCAAACTTCTCTGACCTCTTTTCGAGCTTTAAACAACTCTTTTCTCTTTTCAAAACTTGCACTTCCTTCAGAAACCCAACTAAAGAATTGATTGATTTCTTTAATGCCAAGACCAGATTTTTTTAAACACTCAATGAGGCGTAAAGCTTCAATTTCATGATTCTTTGAAATAGCGAATATTGCCTTT
>VOFC01001165.1_pt1 | contig 151707 bp, 242 predicted proteins | sample 5384161 | NCBI WGS metagenome assembly VOFC01 (sample SAMN12384722, study PRJNA508395) | human gut metagenome | isolation source: healthy gut B | host: Homo sapiens | reverse complement strand
CAGATAAGTATGAAAAAAAAATATTTCAATTTGTGGTATTTCCGATGAAATAAATGATTACTATGATTTTGGTCAGTTAAGTGTGGATGGACAGAAGATTGGTGATATGAATTTTAAGGTATATTGGAATGTAAATGGAACATTCATATCGAAGAAAGTATATATCATTTTAATTTTAATTTGTCTATTAATAGAGCTAAATCTATATATATGGATATCAAGAGTTTTAAGCAAAAGAGCGTGGGAAACATGAGATGTAAACTTTATCTAGTTATTCCTTGCTATAAAGAAGAGGAAGTGCTTCCTGAAACGGCAAGGAGACTACAACAGAAAATGCAGAATTTAATAAAGAATCAAAAAATATCATCAGACAGCAGAGTGGTATTTGTCAATGATGGTTCTACAGACCATACTTGGAAGATTATTCAGCAATTACACGAACAAAATTCGATGTTTGAGGGTATCAATCTCAGTAGGAATCGTGGACATCAGAATGCGTTACTGGCAGGCCTAATGACTGTCAGAGAATATGCGGATGTTACCATTTCTATGGATGCCGATTTACAGGATGACATCAATGCTATAGATGAAATGTTGGACAAGTACTATGCTGGCTGTGATATTGTTTATGGTGTGCGCAGTGCCCGTACAACGGATACGTGGTTTAAACGCACAACAGCAGAAAAGTTTTATAAAGTCATGGAATGGTTGGGGGCCAAAGTGGTATTTAATCATGCGGATTATCGTTTGATGAGTAAACGGGCTTTGGAAGGCTTGGCGCAATTTAAGGAAGTCAATTTATTTTTTGCGCGGTTTGGTTCCGTTGGTGGGTTATCCGTCTGATATTGTGTATTATGAACGGCAGGAGCGATTTGCAGGGGGAAAGCAAGTATCCGTTAAAGAAAATGTTGTCTTTTTGCTTTTGAAGGAATTACTTCGTTGAGTACAAAACCTATTCGCATGATTATGACTTTGGGGATTTTGATTTTTCTGGTTAGTTTATGTATGCTGGCGTATTTTTTGTCCGTTTTCTCACTGGCAATACGGTGGCAGGATGGGCCAGTTTAGCTGTATCGGTGTGGGCTTTAGGAGGTCTGCAACTGTTAGCAATTGGCGTGATTGGTGAGTATATCGGAAAAGTATATCTAGAAACAAAAGAACGGCCAAGGTATATTGTGGAGCAATATTTGCATGATGAAAGTGAGTAAGGCATGGCAGTACTGGATGGTAAAACAATTAAATTTCTGATTGTTGGTGTAATCAATACGCTATTTGGCACAGCAATCATGTTTGGCTTATATAATCTGGCTGGGTGCAGCTACTGGGTATCTTCCGCTGCCAATTATGTTTTCGGCAGTATCCTGAGCTTTTTCCTGAATAAAAATTTTACATTTCAGAACAAAGACAGCCTGCAGAAAACGATGCCAAAGTTTGTACTGAATATTTTGCTTTGTTATCTGTTGGCCTATGGTATTGCAAAACCCACTTCATTGTATTTACTGAAAGACTGTGCCGTGGTCATACAGGAAAATATCGCAATGTTTGTAGGTATGTTCTTATTTACAGCGTTTAACTATATTGGGCAACGCTATTTTGCCTTTCAAGAAGAATAAAAGGAGAGTTTTTCATGTCTAAAATAACAAAAGCAATTATTCCCGCGGCAGGTTTCGGCACCCGCTTTCTACCAGCTACCAAATCACAGCCCAAAGGAAATGCTGCCGGTGGTGGACAAGCCCACCATTCAGTATATTGTGGAAGAGGCTGTAGAAAGCGGCATTGAGGATATTTTAATCGTCATTGGCCGGTATAAATCGGTCATTGAGGATCATTTTGACCGCTCGGTGGAGCTGGAAATGGAGTTGGAGAAAAAAAGGGCAAGTACGACATGTTGGAGCAGATTCAGGATATCGCCGGTATGGCCAATATTCAGTTGTACGGCAGAAAACGGCGCTAGGTTTGGGTCATGCGGTGTACTGCGCCAAAAATTTCATCGGCAATGAGCCTTTTGCGGTCATGCTGGGTGATGATATTGTGGATTCGCCGGGATACCCCCTGTCTCAAACAGATGATGGATTTGTACGAGCAGGGAGCAATGTTCTATTTTGGGCGTGAAGGAAGTGGCGCCGCAGGACATTCATAAATACGGTGTGGTGGATGGTGATAAAATTGCCGAAGGTCTGTACACCGTCCGTTCTTTGGTAGAAAAGCCGAAAGCGGAAGCAGCACCCTCAATGTGGCCATTATGGGCCGTTATATCATTACGCCTGCTATCTTCGATATTCTGGAAAAAACAGCACCGGGCGCAGGCAATGAAATTCAATTGACCGATGCGCTAAAGATACTGGCGGTAAAAAGAAAAAATGCTGGCCTATGCCTTCAAAGGCCGCCGTCATGATGTGGGGGACAAGCTAGGCTTCTTGCAAGCCACAGTGGAATTTGCCTTACAGCGGGATAACCTGCGAGACGATTTCTTAGCTTATCTGGAACGGATTGTGCAGGAACAGAGAAAATAAAGATGCTGAATATAAAAAGCCGGGCGAGCCATAAGCCCGCCCAGTAATGGACAGAAAAACCGGTATCAGGCTTTGGAAGCCCCTTCGTATTTTCTCAGGATGACAGCGCGTTCTTCCATTCTGTGCATTCAACTTTCCGCTAATTTCTCCAAAATTCTCTGGCCTAACGGCCCCTACAACATGTTTACCGCACAGAACACAAAAGAAACAGGGCACTCTCTACCCTTTTCTGGGTTTCGCCACCCCGCTACCTTCGCCAAATTCCGACTTGGGGCGGACTGTGACGCAGCTTGTGCAAAGCGTGATGAACGTCAGTTCAGCAAAGCTGCACAAGCAGGGAACTGTCCGAAGCCACGGAGGGGATGGGCGAAGGGTAGCAAAAAAAAAAGACTGAAGTTGTAGCAAAAGAAAAAATCAAAATGGCAGCAAATAAAACCAGCTTACGCCTGCGGCAGCTGTTGCTTTAGCTGCTTGATAAACTCCATAGAAAGAGGGGCAATGCCTTGGCGATGGTTTCTACGGAAACGCCTTCCTTCAAGAAATTAATAGCCGTTGTTTTTCTTTTTCCTGTTCTTTCTTCTGAAATTCTATCTCTGCTTCTTTGACCTTTAATTCGGCGTATTCGTCAAATACGTTTCCCATAATAAGCGCTCCTTCCGTTGTTTCCTTCAATAATTTTACCTGCTTTACCAGTCTAGGGAAGCGGGCTGTGGCGTTGGTATCGGTGGTGTTCTTAAAGTATTGCAGCAGCTGGGCAATGTCGGTGCCATCGTTGACGGCAGTGTTGGCGTAAATTTCATGGACGCCATTTTCAACCACGGTGCCGGTTTCTGCGATTGCCCGATGGATATGATAGATGGTGCAGTCTTGCTGAAAGGGATCGATTTCTGAAATAAAGACTGCATAAAGGTCGGGCAATTGGCGGTAGGGCGTTCCTTTTTCCGCCAGCATAGTGTCCATATTGGACAGATGGAATCGCACCCGTTTTTGATATTCCTGGGCTTTGGCAGACTTTCCTTTTTTATCGTCCTTCTGAATTTCGATGTTGAAAAGAGCGCCGGTTTCATCGGTACAGAGCGCGTCTAGGATGACCGAATGGGCGCTGAGATTGCGCAGAAAAAGCTGGGTATTGGTCTGAATGATTTTGAGTTTGGGCTTTTTGCAGCAGAATGCGCAGAATTTCCTCGCACACTGCCGGGTTTTCGGCGATTTTCTGGAAAAATGGGTCGTCCATAACGTTGAGACGGGCGATGAAAGTATGCTTTTTTTCATCGAGAGCTTTCACAAAGGCAACATCCTTTCTTGGGTTGAAATTGACCGGAAAGGAGAAAGTTGGATGTGGGCTGGAACGACCATTCCTGTCTAAAGTTATTGTACAATAGAATCTGCTGTTTGTAAAGTGAATATTTAGTAATTTCTGGATATTTTATTTTGGCGAAAAGAAATGAAATATAGCAGAGTGAAGAAATTGTTTTCTGGCAGCACAACGGGTGACAAAGCGCCAAGGAACAACTTATACAACAATATCAACTATAAAAACAACGGGCGACCTACGATGGGAATAGGTCGTCCGTTTTGTCATGCTATGCAATTCCGTAAACCCGTTTGCCGTTTTGGTAAGTAGCTTCTACCACTTCTTCCAGGGAGATGCCGCGGATTTCGGCAATTTTGGCGGCGGTGTACTGCACCAGCATGGGTTCGTTTCGTTTGCCGCGGAAGGGCACCGGCGCCATGTAGGGGCAGTCGGTTTCAATCACCAGTCGGTCCAGCGGAATGGCTGCGGCCACTTCCACTGTTTTGCGGGCATTTTTAAAGGTAACTGGCCCGCCTAACCCGATGTAGAAATTGAGCTTTATCACTTCCATTGCCATTTCTACGCTGCCGGAGAAGGCGTGCAGAATTCCGCCTACCTGCCGGGCGTTGCTGTGGTTTAGAATATCCAAGGTGTCGCCGTGGGCTTCCCGGTCGTGAATGACCAGAGGCTTGTGCAATTGGCAGGCCAGGTCGATGTGCTGCTGGAATAATATTTTCTGGGCGTCTTTGGTGGAAACGTCCCAGTAGTAGTCCAGTCCGGTTTCACCGATGCCTACCACTTTCGGGTGTTCTGCCAACTGACAGATAGTGGCCCAGCCTTCCTGCGTGTAGGTGGATACGTCCTCTGGATGCAGCCCTACAGCAGCATAAAGCTTGTCGTACTGTTCGGCCAATGCCACTGTGCGGGGGCAATCCTCCAAATTGCAACCGATGTTGACCACCAGCGCCATGTTGTCATAGATATTTTGAATGACTTGCTGGCGATCCTCGTCAAATTTTTCGTCCAATATGTGGGCGTGGGTATCAAATAAATTCATCATGCCGGCATTCCTCAGCAAACAGTAGAGCCGGATGGAATGTCTGCTTTGCCTACCTGCAGCACTTCCAGCAGACTGTCGTCGTCGGTAGCGGCGGAGAGAAGCATGCCATGGGATACGATACCGCGGATTTTTTTTCGGAGCCAGGTTGGCTACCAGCACCAGTTTTTGCCCACCAATTCTTCTGGATTTTCATAGAATTTGGCAATGCCCGATACGACCGTGCGGATTTCATCGCCCATTTTTAATTTGAACTGCAGCAGCTTGTCGGCTTTTTCGACTTTGCTGCATTCCAATACTTCTACAACCCGCAAATCCAGCTTAGAAAAGTCATCGTAGGTAATTTGCGCTTTGCCTTCCGATGCTGGAGCCTCTGCTGCTACTTCCTTTTTGACTTCTTTCTTAGCTTCTGCTTTGGCAGGCTGTTCGGCGTTGGCGGCTTCTTTGGGTAAATCCAGCGATTTGGGGTCGATGCGTGGGAAGATGGCTTCTTTTTTGCACACCTTTACGCCAGTTGCCGTTTTGCCCCATATGCAGCCGTCAGCCCAGGTGCAGCCCTCTAAGGTCTGTCCGGTCTGTTCGGCTACCTTGCCCGGTACCAGCGGCATAAAGGGCGCCAGCAGAATGGTGCTGATGCGGATGGATTCCATCAGATTATACAATACTGTGCCCAGCACAGCCTTTTTGTCTTTCGTCTTTAGCCAGTACCCAGGGCGCAGTTTCATCGATATATTTGTTGGCACGGCTGATTAATTTCCAAATAGCGGCCAGCGCGTTGGGGAAATCCATTTTTTCCAGGCAGGCGGCAGCTTCGTTGCCTACAGAAACAGCCAGTTCTTTTTAGTTCAGCATCAAATTGGCTGGCTGGTTCGGCAGCAGCCGGGACGAGGCCGTCAAAGTATTTATCAATCATAGCTACAGTACGGCTTACCAGATTGCCGAAGTCGTTGGCCAGATCGGTGTTGATGCGTTTTACCAGTGCTTCTTCGGAGTAATAGCCGTCGGAGCCGGTGGAAATTTCCCGCAGCAGGAAATAGCGGATAGCGTCTACGCCGTATTTGTCCAGCAGCACATTGGGATCTACCACATTGCCTTTGGACTTGGACATTTTACCGCTGTTCAGCAGTACCCAGCCATGGCCGAATACCTGTTTTGGCAGCGGCAGGTCGGCAGCCATGAGGATGCAAGGCCAAATGATGGCATGGAAGCGGGCAATGTCTTTGCCTACCAGATGAATATCGGCAGGCCAGAATTTCTGATATAAATCGTCGTGGTCGGTGCTGTATCCCAATGCGGAAATATAGTTGGTCAGCGCGTCGAACCATACATAAATCACGTGCTTATCGTTGATTGGCACCGGAATGCCCCAGTCAAAGGTGGTACGGGAGATGCACAAATCCTCCAGCCCCTGTTTGATAAAAGCTAATCATCTCGTTGCGGCGGGCTACTGGCTGGATAAAATCAGGATGGTCTTCGATGTATTGCAGCAGACGATCCTGATATTTGCTCATTTTAAAGAAGTAGCTTTCTTCTTTGATCAATTCGGTTGGGCGGCCGCAATCGGGACAATTGCCGTCCACCAATTGCCGTTCGGTAAAGAAGGTTTCGCAAGGGGTGCAGTAATGGCCTTCATATTCGGATTTGTAAATATCGCCCTTGTCATAGATGGTTTGGAAAATTTTCTGCACCACTTCCATGTGCCGCGGCTGGGTTGTGCGGATAAAGTCATCGTTGGAAATCAGCAGCCGTTTCCACAGGGCCTGAAAGGTGGCTACAATTTTATCAGTATATTCGATTGGCGTTACGCCCTGGGCTTTGGCTACCCGTTCAATTTTCTGGCCGTGTTCGTCGGAGCCGGTTAAAAAATAGGTTTCATAGCCCTGCATCCGTTTGTAACGGGTCATGGTGTCGGCCATAACGGTGCAGTAGGCGTGGCCAATATGTAAATTGGCGCTGGGATAATAAATAGGCGTGGTGATGTAAAAACGTTTTGCTTCACTTGCAGATGCGGTCATAGAAAGGCCTCCTTAAAATAATTTTCGGTTAACAGCGTTCTTACTGTTATCGACATAGAACGCGTAAAATATACCAAGTGCTATATACAACGGGAAAATTTTCTGTTATACTGACAGTATCCGTTGGAATATGGCGTATTTGGAAGAAACATAAAGTATTGATTTTGGGGAGAAACAAAAAACCCGTTCCTGTCAAAAACAACAGGGACGAGTTCAAGTCGCGGTACCACCCTGCTTTTATTCTATGGCGCTATAGACGTCGATAGAACCTCAGCAAATTTGTTAACGGAAATCAACCGGATCAGCATGATCACGCTCCGGGCTCATTTTCACCGGCGCCGACAGTCTGAACTTGCAGCAAATGTTCAGCTCTCTGGGCAGCAGCTATCCGGCTACTCTACCTTTCTTCGCATAAATGGCATATTTTTGTGGATATAAAATATAGTATAGAAAAAAAGACGGGCTGTCCGTCAAGGCTTTTCTTGCAGATATTTTTCTGAGAAACAACAAAATTTTGAAAAAATTTTACACTTTTCCGTAATTTTGATTGACTTTTTCTCAGAAAATGATATTATTTACACATAGCTAGAAAAGAATGTAAGTTCTGTTTGATAACAGGAATTTTGAACAAAATGGGGAGGAACGGTTATGAAGTCAACAGGTATCGTTCGTAAAGTAGATGAACTAGGAAGAGTCGTAATTCCAATTGAATTGAGAAGAACATTAGGCATTGATGAAAAAGATGCGCTGGAAATTTACACAGACAATGAAAAAATTGTTCTGAAAAAATATGAACCGGCCTGCATTTTCTGCAACAATGCCGAAAATGTACAGAACTTTAAAGGCAAACTGGTTTGCACCGAATGCGTGAAAAAAATGGTGGAAAATCTGGACCAGGCCAGCAATATCATCTAAAGCGTAATTGATACATCAAACATAAAAAGCTGATGCAGAAAGAGCTTTCTTGCAAGACAAGTTCTTTCTGCATCAGCTTTTTGTGCTTATGTTATCTTCTCCATCACTTTCCGCACTGGTTGGTACAATACCAGCATCACCATAAAGTTGCCTGCGCAGTGCAGCAAATCGTAGGGGATACCGGCAATCCACCAGGAAAAACCGGCCAGGAAACCGTTAAGAAGTCCGCCGTTTAAGATACCAATGATGAAGTAGGGCAGGGCGCACAGAGCGCCGAAGCATAAGCCGAACAGGGCGGAGAATATGCTCCAGAAAAATACCGATTGCTGTGAGCTGAAACATTGCGTCAGCAACACCAGCAGAGTCCATACATACAGATAAGCGATCCACCAGAGATGCACGCCGTATAAAATGCTTTCCAGCAGTACAAAGCCATAAACGGCGTACAAGGTGCGATAGCCCATGCGCAATGTGAACAGAATGAGCCAGAAGCTGACCAGCTCGATATTGGGCAGAGAGGCTAACGCCAGCTTGCTCACTTCCAGGATGGCCACCATCAGCCCCAAGCGGGATAAATCCTTAGCGTTCAGCATCGGTTTCGGTGGTGTATTGCAGGCGGAAGCGATCGCCGTCGGCTACGGGCTGACTGTCTGCTCCATAGTTGGCCAGTTCGTCGTTGATATAGATGTTCCACCAGGCTTGATCTTGCTCCCAATCGGCAGTGACGCCGTTGACCGTTTCAATCATGAGGCCATAGGGGCCTTCTGTGCCGCTGAAGGTGAGATCATCGGTTTCTTCTTCTAAGGCCTGCCGTAAGTAGGACGCATCGGTATGGGTTTGATAGTCGGTGACTTGCTGCTTGTCGTCTACAACTTGAATTTGGATTGTTTTGGCTCCTTCTGCTGGCTGGGGCGAAAACATGCCATATAGCAGTGTAAAAAAAGCGAACACGGCCACGAGCAATAGAGCCGCGCATAAAAAGATGGTTTTATTTTGTTTTTTCTGTTCCATCATGCAGTTCCTTTCGTCGATTTATGATATGGTTGTGAGATGGTTTCTATTATAGATAATTTTTCTTGTCCAACGCAAATTAAATTATTTCCTGGGGAATATTGGCGGAATATGAAAGATGATTTGAAAAAAAACCGTGAGGATGCGGAGTTATTGACAACTAAGGTCAAAAAACAAAGAAAAAATTTGACCTTTTTTGAAAAATGAAATATAAAGTAAAAATAAAATTAAAGAAAAATGGCTTAAAAATGAGGTTTTCTTTGATTTTATTAAAAATCTTGATTTTCATGAATTATTTTTAAATAAATTTAATTATATTTAATTAACTTATTTTTCTCGTTTTATCTTCGTTTTTAACCTACTTTGACCTTTGCATAAAACAGGGTGTGCTGGATATAATATAACCAAGGTCAGGGAAAGTCAAAAAAACGACCAGAGATTGTAAGCAGTTGAGGTGAGGACATATGAGCAGTTTGTCCAAACAAATAGAAGAATATATCAAAGCGTTGCTGGAACAGGAAAGCGCTGGTGTCGTAGAAATTCAGCGCAACTTCCTGTCAGAATATTTTCATTGTGTGCCATCGCAGATTAACTATGTGCTCAGCACTCGGTTTACGCCGGTGCAGGGCTACATGGTGGAAACCAGGCAGGGGCGGCGGCGGATTTGTCCGCATTGTCAGCTTGCAGTTGGAAGACGATGACGATATCCAAGACGCCTTAACAGAGGCGGTAGGCGATACGTTGACCCAGAGCGACAGCGAGGGGTTGACGGAGTATCTCTATCAGCAGGGCGTTATCAGCCAGCGGGAAATGCTCTTGTTTAACAGTATGCTGAAGGATCGCGTTTTAACCGGTCTGGAAAAAAGGACAGCGCGATACGGTGCGGGCTTCGATGATGCAGCACTTGCTAGCCATGTTGAACATGATGCGCCATACTTAGCGACGCTGCGTTAGCAGCCAATTCCACTCATTTGCCGGCAATCCTGCCGAGCAGGCTGCCAGTGTTATATCGAGCCTGGCGGCCAGAACACTTGCAAACCGACGCAATCAATTTTATGATGGGGTGATAGTATGTATTGCGAATTATGTAAAAAAAATCCTGCCACTATCCATTACACAAAAAAATTGTGAATGGACATAAAGAAGAACGGCACGTGTGTGAACAGTGTGCCAATAATTTGAAAGAACCGTTTGGTTCGTTTCCAACCTTGGGTTTGATGCCTGATTTCAACATGGCCGATTTTATCGGCGGTTTCTTTAATCAGGATAACCAGTCTCAGCCCTTTGTACAGAAAAATATGTCGGCTCATGATGCCTGCCCTGTATGCGGCATGACAGCCGGAGAATTTCGCCGGTTAGGTCGGGTAGGCTGCAGCAACTGTTACGACTATTTTTCCGATTATATGCCGGGATTAATTCAGCGGATTCATGGCAATAGCTGCCATACCGGTAAAGTGCCAGTGCGTGGCGAAGCCAAGCTGGCGGAAAAACAGAGAGCCGTTTTATTACGGCAGGAATTACAAACTGCCATTCAGGAAGAAAATTTTGAACGGGCTGCACAGCTTCGCGATGAAATTAAAAAATTAGAACAGGCGGGTGGTCAGAATGCTTAAGGATCTTATCAAAAAGTAACAATAGCCCTTGGACCATTGGGGCCGGTGATGATAAAGACGTGGTTCTTTGCACCCGTATCCGGCTGGCCCGTAACTTCTCTAAATATCCGTTCCCACTAAAGCAGACCGAGCAAAGCGGGCAGGCTGTGCTGGCTGATATGTCCGCCTTCTGCAAAGACCACAGCAACTTAAAGTTCTACGATTTGCAGGATTTGGCGCCGCTGGATAAGCAGGCGCTGGTAGAAAAGCATTTAATCAGTCCTGAACACAGCAAAGACGATCATCAGCATCGGGGACTGGTGGTCAATGAAGATGGCAGCACCAGTATCATGATTAATGAAGAGGACCATCTGCGCATCCAGTGCTTTGCGCCCGGTTTAAATTTACAGGAGTTATGGCAGAAGGCCACTTTGCTGGATGACCAGATTGAAAGCTATTTTGATTATGCCTTTGACGAAAAAAATTGGGTTATCTGACCTGTTGCCCCACCAATTTAGGCAACGGTATGCGGGCTTCGGTGATGATGCATCTGCCGGGGCTGGCGTTAACCAAGCGGCTATCCATTCTGGATCAATTGGGCAACTTCGGCATGACCGTCCGTGGTATCTTTGGCGAGGGCAGTCAGTCACTGGGCGATTTGTATCAGATATCCAACCAGAGCACCATCGGTCAGAGTGAACAGGATATTTTAACAAATCTGAAATCGGTGGCCCAGCAGATTATTAAAGAAGAACGCAATGCCCGTAATTTCCTGAAGGAACACACCAGCCTGCAATTGGCAGACCGCGTGTGGAGAGCCTATGGTACCTTGGCCAACGCCCGTTATATGAGTTCGCGGGAAGCGCTGGAACTGATTTCTCTGGTGCGGCTGGGTTACAGCTTGGGCTATTTCAATCAGTTGACTTTGGCCCAGATTGACCAGATGTATCTCAACGCCCAGCCCGGCTATCTGCAAGTGCTGCACGGCGGCGCTATGGATGATGGGGGGGGAGGGGATGTGTTTAGGGCGGAGAAAATCCGTTCCATTCTGGCGTAAGGCTTGCCTTTTTCCGCCTGACGTCGTTGTTTTTTGAAAAGCACTCCTCGTGTACCACTTGTACACGTCGTCGTCGCACTTTTCAAAAAGCCGCCTAGTCAGCCGCAAAAAAAATTCTGCGCCTTATGGTGGACGACGAATACATCGTTTTAAAAATCGTAAAAATCAGTGCCGTATAGGCGGACGGATTGTCCCTTGTTTAATTTGATTTTCAGATGGTTATAGTAGAGATAAAATTGATTCATTTAGGAAGGTGAAGGTTATGTATGGACGTTTTACAGAAAAAGCACAGCATGTGATTTACTATGCGCAGGAAGAAGCCCGCGCTATGAACTATCCGGCTGTCGGTACGGAACATTTGCTGCTGGGCATCCTGCGGGAAGGGGAAAGCGTAGCAGCCCGTGCTTTGATTGGTTTGGGTGTAGATTTGCAGAAAACAAGAGAGATTGTTTTGAAAATGCTTTCTCCTGGTAATACGCCGGTGGGCAACGAAATCGCCATCACGCCGCGGGTGAAAAAGGTCTTGGCTTTGGCGCAGGATGAAGCGGTGCGTTGGGGCGTGAATTATATCGGAACGGAGCATTTGCTGCTGGGCATTTTGCGGGAAGGCGAAGGCGTAGCTTCGCAGGTGCTGGAAGAATTGGAGATAGATCCTGACATGGTGCGGAAACAGGTGATGGCGCTGTTGGGTGGTCCATCCAGTATGGAAGCCAATGTGGGCGGCAGCGGAAAAGGCATGAGCAACAAAAACCGTCCTACCTTGGATGAGTTTGGCCGCAACTTAAATGAAATGGTGCGGCAGGGCAAGATTGACCCGGTGATTGGCCGTGATACAGAAATTGAACGGGTGATTCAGGTATTGTGCCGCCGTACCAAAAATAATCCGGCGCTGCTGGGCGAACCAGGCGTTGGGAAAAACAGCCATTGCCGAAGGGCTGGCGCAGCGCATTGTAAACGGCAAGGTACCGGAGCTGTTGAAAAATAAAGAAATCATCGCGCTGGATATGGGCTCGCTGGTAGCAGGCTCTAAATACAGAGGCGATTTTGAAGAACGGCTGAAAAAATTATGGACGAGGTAAAGGCCGACCAGAATGTGATTTTGTTCATTGATGAAATGCATACGCTGATTGGCGCCGGCTCTGCCGAAGGCGCTTTGGACGCTGCCAACATTCTGAAGCCGGAGCTGGCCCGCGGCGATATCCAGTGCATTGGCGCTACCACATTGGACGAATATCGGAAACACATCGAAAAAGACGCAGCGTTGGAACGCCGGTTCCAGCCGATTACAGTCAATGAACCGACTCAGGAAGACGCCATTGCCATTTTGAAGGGCATTCGCGATAAATACGAAGCCCATCACAATGTAGAAATTTCCGACGATGCCATCGAAGCGGCAGTCAAATTGTCCAGCCGTTATATTACCGACCGGTTCCTGCCCGATAAAGCCATCGACGTGATTGACGAAGCGGCGTCGCGGGTACGGTTGCAGACCTATACCGCTCCGCCAGATGTGAAAGCGTTGGAAGAGGAAATTGAACGGCTAGGCAAAGAAAAAGAAGCTGCCGTTATCAGTCAGGAATATGAAAAAGCAGCCCAGTACCGCGACCAGGAAAAACAGAAACGGGATGAGCTGAACAAATTGAGTGAGGAATGGAAGAACCAGACCACAACGGAAACCAAGGTGGTAACCGAAGAAGAAATCGCTAACATTGTGTCCAACTGGACCGGCGTACCGGTGACCAAGTTGCGGGAAGAAGATACCCAGCGGCTGTTAAACATGGAAGAAATCCTGCATAAACGTGTTATCGGACAGGATGAAGCGGTAAAAGCGGTTTCCCGTGCTGTGCGCAGAGCCCATTCTGGCTTGAAAAATCCAAAACGGCCAATTGGTTCTTTCCTGTTCTTAGGGCCGACCGGCGTTGGGAAAAACCGAATTGGCGCGGGCCTTAGCCGAAGTACTGTTTGACAACGAAGACGCCATCGTGCGGATTGATATGTCTGAATACATGGAAAAACACGCCGTATCCAGATTGGTGGGCGCACCTCCGGGATATGTGGGCCACGATGAAGGCGGTCAGCTAACCGAAGCTGTTCGCCGCAAACCATATTCTATCGTACTGTTAGATGAAATCGAAAAAGCCCATCCCGATGTGTTCAACATTCTGCTGCAGGTGTTGGACGACGGCCGTTTAACCGACAGCCAGGGCCGTACTGTGGACTTCAAGAACACCGTCATCATTATGACCTCCAACATCGGCGCCAGCAACATCAAAACGGCAGGCACCATGGGCTTCTCTGCTGACACCAGCAAAGAAGAAGAAAAAGGCCGCCTATGATAAAATGAAAGCCCGTGTGCTGGATGCCTTGAAGGCAACCTTCCGTCCAGAATTCTTGAACCGTGTCGATGAAACCATCGTGTTCCATGCCCTAGAAAAAAACACATCCTGTCCATTGTCGATTTGATGATGGGGGATTTGCACAAACGGCTGCAGGAACAGGAAATCGCTATGGAAGTAACGCCGGAAGCCAAAGAAAAACTGGTGGAAGAAGGCTACGACCCAGCCTACGGCGCAAGACCGCTGCGCAGAACCATTCAGCGTTTGGTGGAAGACCCACTGGCCGAAGATTTGCTGCAGGGCCGTTATCAGGCCGGCGATACAGTGAAAGTAGATGTCACCAAAAGATGGCATTGCGCTGTTGAAAGACGGCGAAGTGGAATTGGTGAGTGAATAATATAAAAAACAATCTGTTTCTCCCCCCTTTTTATCATAAATAAAAAGCAGGTACACCGAGCAAAGGCTTGATGTACCTGCTTTTTCCTGTGTCAGAACGATAACTTCAGACACTTATTTCATCATAATTTCAGAGATAGCGTCCAGAATTTTGTCATGGCAGCCGCCGCACCGGTAGAACAGTGGGTGATAGCCTGAACTTCTTCAAAGCTCTTTAACACGTCGTCAAAGTGATCCAACTGATGCAGCGCGTCGGCTACGTCGCCGTAAGAAACCTGTTTACAGTTACAAATCATTTCATCTGGTTTCATTTTACAATCATCCTCCTAATAAAAAACTTTATTGTGATGCTACTGTTATTTCGCTCCGTTCATTATAGCACAAAGTAAGCAGGGATACCAGAGGTATTTCACAGCAGAGCCACAGACTGCACCAACAGCATGAGGCCAGCCAGCATCAGAGCCAGATTGACCAGCACGTTAAATTTGCGGGCGTCTACCCGTTGGGCAATCCAACTGCTGGTTCGCACAGCGGCCAGCATCACCACCAAAGCGATGCCGGTGAGCAACAGCGTATCGGCGGTGTATTGTTTTTTGCATAAAATGCTCCAGCGCCACCAAGCCCATAGCGAAGCAGCCATTGGCGAACATGGTGCCGCGAAAGACATCTTTATCGGGCAAGTGACGGGTGCAATAGATGACCACCAGCGGCCCGCCTGAGGCGAACGCGCCGGAGAAAAAGCCGCCGCCGATTAAGTAGAGCCAGTCCCACGGTTTTAGTCTGCGGCGGGGCGCTGTTACCGCGCCGGATCAACTGCACCAGGAAGGGCAGTGCCGAAACTGCCAAAATAAACAGCCCCAGCAGCAGCTTCAGCGCTGTTTCCGGTAGATACCGCAGACTGAAGATACCGATTGGCATGCCAATACAGGTAAACCCGACAATGATCAGCAATTCCCGCCAGTGGATGCGTTTTCGATTTTGCACCGCCTGCACAACGGCTTGCACAAAGCTGCTTAAAGGCTAACACCGCCACCGCTGTGGACAAATCTAAAATCTGACTGAGCAGCGGCAGGGCAATCACGTTGCCGGCAAAGCCGATAACGCCGGAGATAGTCATGGTAACAAACATAATCACAGTAAAAAGCGCCAGTGTGGCCATAGTCAAACTCCCTTACAAAACGATACATCTATCATAAAACTCACAAGAATTTTTTTGTCAAGCCATTCAGAATATTTTTGCCTTTTTGTGTAATTTGTAAGAAATTCATTTTTCTTATGACGGTATTTTTGCTATAATGACATAACAGATACTACCCTCGGCGGTAGGAAATTGACCAATGATTACCTTGTGCGAAAACGGGGTTCTAATTGGGTTGTGATTGTAATGTAAATGGAGTTGTCAGGTTTCTATGATAAAGAAAATCAAAAATATTTAAACCGGCTGCAGATTGTGCTGGATTTGAGCCTGGTGGCCATCTCCATGGCCATTGCCTATTGGGGCCGTTTCGTGCTGTTGGACGGCGCCAAGTCGCTGAGTCAGGAGCAAATGGTGAAGATTGTGGCCTGTACGGTGCTGCTCTACGGCGTGCTGTATTCCCGCATGGGGCTTTACCGTCCCAAGCGGCGGGAATCGCTGTTTAAAGAATGCACCGAGATTTTGCAGGCCAACGGCTTAGGCTTAGCCTGCCTGATGATAGCCTTTTTCTTCTTTAAAATTGTGGATTTTTCCCGCGGCCAGTTGGCAATCTTTTTTGTCACCAACGTGCTGCTGATGCTGCTGGAGCGCTCGGCAATCCGTATTATCCTGCGCCAGTTCCGGCGGCAGGGCTTTAATTTGCGCCATTGTCTGGTTATCGGCGCCAACGAAATCAGCGATGATTTTATCAGCCGGGTAGAAAAAATAAACACTGGGGCTACCGCATAGAAGGCATCCTGATAATTGGATTGTGCCGGCCAAAGAATACCGCGGTTATCCGGTGCTGGGCCGCATTGAGAATCTGGTGGATGTGCTGCTGCATAAATATTTTGACTTGGTCATCATTGCGCTGACCTCGGAGGATGCCGAGGACTTGGGCTATATATTGGCCCAGTGCGAAAAGGCCGGCGTAAAGAGCAACATCATTCCCTATTACTACAAATATGTGCCTACCCAGCCCTATATGGACGACTTGGACGGCCTTTCCGTCATTGATACCCGTCGGGTGCCGCTGGATAACTGGTTTAAAAGCGGCCTAAAACGGGCCTTCGACATCGCCTTTGCCTCGGTAGCCATTCTGATTACCTCGCCGGTGATGCTGGTTTCGGTGCTGATGATTAAGCTGACCTCACCGGGGCCGGTAATCTTCCATCAGGAGCGGGTGGGTCTGAACCGCAAACCCTTTATGATGTATAAGTTCCGCTCCATGCATGTGCAGACCGATGAAGAAGAACGGGAACATGGACCACCAAAGACGACCCGCGCAAAACCAAATGGGGCGCGTTCATGCGCAAGACCAGCATCGACGAGCTGCCCCAGTTTTTTAACGTGCTGAAAGGCGATATGTCGGTAGTAGGCCCGCGGCCAGAACGGCCCTTCTTTGTAGAAAAGTTCCGCGAAGAAGTGCCCCGCTACATGATTAAACATCAAGTGCGGCCCGGCATCACCGGTTGGGCGCAGGTAAACGGCCTGCGCGGCGACACCTCCATAGAAGAACGGATTAACCACGACTTGTATTATATCGAGAATTGGACCTTCGCCTTCGATCTGCGGATTATATTGTGGACGGTGTTCAAAGGGTTTATCAATAAGAACGCATATTAGAGGACACATCTTTTTCATTTTGACAGCGTTGTTTTTAAAAAAGCACTCCTCGCGTACGAAACAGTACGCGTCGTCGCACTTTTTCAAAAGCCGCCTTGTCAAAATAAAAAAATCCAGTGTCCTTGGGAGAATATACAGCTCGGAAAATCCAAAGCCGTCTAGCCAGAAACGAAAAATCTTGCGCTCAGGATAGAAGCTGCGCAGAATCGTCAAACTGGCCTAACGGCCAGCGGGCCGTTTCCAGCGCATTCGCGCAGAAAATCGCGCTTTATGCGCGCTAGTGCAACGGCCCCTACAATGTATCTGCCGCACAGAATACAAATTCTCGCTGGCCTTTTTTCGTCTCTGGCATCGTTGTTTTGGTATGCTGAGCCGGTCTTGTCACCCTGAGCTTGTCGAAGGGTCTTCCAAAGCCTAACACCGGAGGGAAGATCCTTCGACTACGGGCTGACGCCCTTCGCTCAGGATGACAAAAAGGCACTTTCTGCCCTTTTATGGGCTTAAAAACTCCCCCGCTGCCTTCGCCAAAATTCCGACTTGGGATGGACATTGACGACGGGTGTCCTAGCTGTGGCAAACGTCAGCGCAGAAATGCGCGCTAGTTTGACAAAAAGCGGACATCCGAGGAAATGTCCAGAGCCACGGAGGAACGGGCGAAGGGTAGCAAAAAAAAAACCGAACTGTAGCAAATAAAAACGATGTGTAGCAAAAAAATCCAAAGTGTAGCAAAAAAAATCGAACTGCGGAAAAAAAATAATATAAAAAATAAGGAGCGTGTTGTTCATGGAACAGTTAGAATATCGCACCCGCTATCAGGCGTGGTGTGGGTTTGACCAGTTGGAGCCGGAGCTGCGGCAGGAGCTGGAGGCCATTGCTGACGATGACAAAGAGATTTACGAGCGGTTTTATCAGGATTTAACCTTTGGCACCGGCGGTTTGCGGGGCATTATGGGCGCAGGTACCAATCGTATGAACATCTATACGGTGCAACGGGCCACTGCCGGATTGGCCCTATATCTGCTGTCCACCTATGGCTTAGAGGCGATGCAGCGCGGTGTGGTTATCGCCTATGACAGCCGCGCCAATTCCCAGCGCTTTGCCCAAGAAACGGCGCTGACGCTGAATTCCTTTGGCATTCGGGCCTATGTGTTTGACCGCCTGAGTCCAACGCCGGAGCTATCCTTTGCGGTCAATTACCGGCAGGCGGTGGCCGGCGTGGTGATTACCGCCAGTCATAACCCCAAGGAATACAACGGCTATAAGGTGTACAACGAATACGGCTGCCAGATTACCGGTCAGGCGGCGGAGGCGATTTTGGAAAAAATCAATCTCTATCAGGATTTAGACCAGTTGCCCGTACTGATGAATTATGACGACGCTTGCCAGCAGGACTTGTACCATGAAATCGGCAGCGAGTATCACATGGCCTTTCAGAAGGCCGTTTTACAGCAAGCGCTATTACAGGATACAGCCGCCAAAGAGGCTTTGAAGGTGGTCTATACGCCGCTGCACGGCACCGGTCTTATTCCGGTGACTGCGGTGCTGGATAAGGACGGCTTCACCCAGATTCACGTGCTGGAAAGCCAGCGGGAGCCGGACAGCGCCTTCAGCACCGTGCGCTCGCCTAATCCAGAAGAAAAAAAAGACGCTCTGCAACTGGCTATCGCGTACGGGCAGCAGATTGGCGCCGATTTGGTGCTGGGCACCGACCCCGACAGCGACCGGGTAGGTATTGCTGTGTGGGATGGCAAGCAGTTTGTGCTGCTGAGCGGCAATCAGACCGGCGCGCTGCTGGCCGATTATGTGCTGAGCCAGAAAGAATTGGACGAAAAATCGGTGGTGATCAAAACCATCGTGACTTCCGAGCTGGGCGCCGACATTGCCCAAGCCCACGGCGCAGCGGTGATGAACGTGCTGACCGGCTTTAAGTATATCGGCGAAAAAATGATTGGCTTTGACCAGCAGCAGGACCACACCTTTATTATGGGCTATGAAGAAAGCTATGGCTATCTGGTGGGCAACCATGCCAAGGATAAAGACGCCGTAGTGGCTTCTATGCTGATTTGCGAAATGGCCGCCTATCAGAAAGCCCAGGGCAAAACCCTGCTGGAACGGCTGGAAGAACTGTACCAACAGCATGGCTATTACAAAGAAGCGCTGGACTCCTTCACCTTGCCCGGCTCCGACGGACAGCAGCGCATTGCCGCTATCATGGCCGATTTGCGGCAAAACCAGCCGGCCGACTTGGGCGGACAGGCTATCGCTCAGGTCAAAGACTATCAAAGAAGGCTTAGACGGATTGCCCAAAGCCAACGTGCTGAAATATTTCTTTTGCCGAAGGCGGCTGGATGGCTGTGCGCCCCTCCGGTACCGAGCCCAAAATCAAATTCTATTACTCGCTGAAAGGGAGCAGCATGGCAGAAGCGGCGAAGCGGGTAGCCGCTTTGCAGCAAGCGGTAAAAAGCCTATCTTTTTCTGAATAACAGCATTGTTTTTTGCAAAAGCCGCCTTATTTGGCGAAACAATTTGAAGCCTTGTCGATTTTCGTATTTGGAAACTGTCTAGGAGGGTTTTTATGAAACATACTGCTCGAAAAATAGTATTGCTCTGCTGTATCCTGGCGCTGTGTCTGACCGGCTGTGCGGCCGGCAAGTCCACTGTAGTCTATGTGCCTTTTGATGAATGGGAAGGGAAAGAAGGCTGTTTTGGAAATGATGCCAGATAGGAGTTCACAAAGAGGGGTTCTGGAGTTTGATTTTCAAGAGGATGTGCAGGGGATTGCCTTTTATTGCGATGTTTGGCAAGATGGTCAATGTATCGCATCCACGCCGCAATTGCGGGCAAGCAGCACAGCACAAATAGAAGCATTGGTTGTTTCTCAAGAAATGGAAGATAGTTTATGCCGCTGGGGAGTTTGTGGAGAAGAATTCAGACGGATATTGCACATTGGCGACTGTTTTGGAACAGGAGGTCCCTACAAAGAAAGGCGGCTGTGGGTATAGCTATTCGTGGCTGGGTTCGTCGGGAAAAGCTGCAGACTTGCAAGCTGGAAAAAGCTATATATTGGCACAGCAGTATTTTGATTTGACACCAATTGTCGAAAACGGTGCGTTTAGTACCATGACACCTTCTATTGATGATGCGCAAAGCGATAGTAACAAACAGTTAGAAGAATGTGATTATGCCATTGTTCTGCGCATGGACACCTTTGCCACTGCCGAAGAAGCGGAAGCGGCTGCAAATGAGTTGTAAATTGGGGAAGGAGATTGCCCATGCAGCATAGAACTCAAAAACTACTACTGCTCTGCTGTATTCTGGCGCTGTGTTTGACTGGCTGCGCGGCCAGTCAGTCTACGGTGCGAGGTGTGCAGTTGAGCGATAGAGAACAGAAGATTGCCGCGCTGGGGGATTACACTGTTGGCGTGTTAGAGTTTTCCTTCCAGCAGGATGTGCAGGGATTTCTTTGGCAGCGGGAAATCTGGAAGTACGGTGAATTGGTGGAGGCCAATATAGCGGCCTATGGAGGTACCGATACGCTGGAAGCGCTGTATATTGCCCATAAACAGGGAAAGAACGACGATGGTTCTCCAGAGATTACATGGGAAATGCTGAAAGTGGAGAAAAATGTATATAGCAAATTCGGTCCGGCTATACAAGTTGCTTTTCCCGAATGTAAAGATAAGGAATTTGGCTGGGCCTCCAGCTTCTGGGGACAGGACAATACCAAGCCAATCGCACTGGAAGCAGGGCAAAGCTATATTTTGTCTGCGGAAACCATGAATTTAATGGGCGATGACTGGATGGGAATCCCTTGCGGGGAATACACAGCGCAGGAACAATTTATCAAGGACAGCGACTGCGTGATTTTACTGCGCATGGACACCTTTGCCACCGCTGAAGAAGCGGAACAGGAAGCAGAAACCAGAGAGCAGGAGAACCGCGCCAAAATCGGCGCAAGACTGTAGAAAACAGACCATTTCGCTCTACTACCTAGCCGCAGATAACGAAACCTGATGTATGGATTGTTTACAACAGTTGTTTATGGCAGATGGGGAGGCGAATCGCCGCCCCATCCGGGGAGTTTTTATCGGCGATTTCATTTTCCAGGGTTGCATGATGGGGTACAAGTCGGAGAATTTTAGGGGAATAGTGGGAAATTTGAAACGAAAAACGGCATCGCGTACCTGTTGGAGCAATTATTTTTCGCCAGTCATTCTAAATCTTCCGTAACCCTGATGGTTGAGCAGAAAACCGGACTTTTTCCTGTATTTTGCACCCCCCTATTAGAGCTACCAATACAGAAATCACTGGAAAAAGACAAAAAATTGGAGCAGAAAATGTTTCACGTGAAACATTTTCAATTCCAACAGTCGGTGAAACAATGACTGGGCAAATCGCCCATCTATCCACGCTGGCCTTTTTTCGTCTCTGACGTCGTTGTTTTGTCATGCTGAGCCGGTCTTGTCATGCTGAGCTTGTCGAAGCATCTTCCGAGGGATAGAACCGCTTTGTCGCCCTGAGCCTGTCGAAGGGTCTTCCAGCCTAATACCGGAGGAAGATCCTTCGCTTCGCTCAGGATGACAAAAGGGCACTTGCTGCCCTTCTACGGGTTGCACATCCACGTTGCCGTTGCTCAAATTAGCGGGCCGTTGAGGGCAACGGCCCCTACAACGTATCTGCCGGATAGAATACAGAAGAAAACAGGGCACTCGCTGCCCTTCTATGGGTTTAAAACTCCCCGCTACCTTCGCCCAAATTCCGACTTGCGCCCCACCAGAAAAGCGTGGGGTGTGGACATTGACGATGGGTGTCCTAGCTGTGGCAAACGTAGTTTGCCAAAAGCGGACAAACCGAGGAAATGTCCAGAGCCGCGGAGGAACGGGCGAAGGGTAAAAAAACCGATGTGTAGCAAATAAAACCGAACGGTAGCAAAAAATCGATGTGTAGCAAATAAAAACGCAAAAAATAAAAAAGAAAAAACAGGAGGAACAACAATGGCAAAATTATGGGGCGGTCGGTTCAGTAAGGATACCGACAAACTGGTAGAGGACTTCCATTCCTCTATCTCCTTTGACCAGAAATTATACAAATGGGACATTACCGGCAGCAAGGCCCACGCCCGTATGCTGGGCAAAATCGGCGTGCTGACAGAGGAAGAAGCGCAGCAGATTATCAGCGGTTTGGATGAAATTATGGCAGAGATTGAAGCGGGGCAGGTTACGTTCGACCCGTCTGCCGAGGACATTCACATGAATGTGGAAGTGCTGCTGACCAATAAAATCGGCGCGGTGGGCAAGAAGCTGCACACCGGCCGTAGCCGCAACGACCAGGTGGCGGTGGATGTGCGCATGTACCTGCGCCACGAAATCGAAAACACCCATCATTTGCTGCTGGAACTGATGAAAACGGTGGTGGACATTGCCGAAGAACACAAGGAAACCATTCTGCCGGGCTATACCCATTTACAGCGGGCGCAGCCGGTGTCCTTTTGCCCATCACATGCTGGCCTATGCGGAAATGTTCAAGCGGGACATCACCCGTCTGGAGGACTGTCGGGCGCGGATGAACGTGATGCCTTTTAGGCTCCGGTGCGTTGGCCGGCACTACCTTCCCGCTGGATAGAGAAATGGTGGCGGAAGAATTGGGCTTCGATGCCGTTTGCCTCAATTCGATGGACGGCGTTAGCGACCGCGATTTCATTTTAGAATATATGGCCGCCGCTTCCATCTGCTCTATGCATTTGAGCCGCCTGTGTGAAGAAATTATTCTGTGGAGCAGTCAGGAATTCCATTTTATTGATTTGGACGACGCCTACAGCACCGGCAGCAGCATTATGCCCCAGAAGAAAAATCCGGACGTGGCCGAGCTGATGCGGGGCAAAACCGGCCGGGTATATGGAGATCTGATGAGCCTGCTGACTGCCATGAAGGGTTGCCCCTGGCATATAACAAAGACATGCAGGAGGACAAGGAGCCGCTGTTTGATACGGTGGAAACCTGGCAGAAGTGTCTGTTGGTGCTGACGCCTATGCTGCGCACCATGACCGTGCGCAAGGACGCCATGCTGCAGGCAGCCAAAGGCGGCTTCACCAACGCCACCGATTTGGCCGATTATCTGGTGCGCAAGGGTATCCCCTTCCGCGATGCCCACGCCATTGTGGGCAAGCTGGTGGCCGAATGCTTAGACCGCGGCATCAGCTTGATGACGTAACGCTGGAAGAATACAAGGCCCACAATCCGCTGATTGAAGCCGATATTTACGACGCCATCGCCGTTTATACCTGCATGGCCACCCGCAACACCATCGGCGGCCCCAGCGTAGCCCAAACCACTGCCACCATCGCCGCTGAACGGGAATTTTTTAGCCCAGCGCATGTAAGCAGGCAAGAACAATCTATACAGAATAAAAATAAAAGCAGGTGTATCCATAGCGGGTACACCTGCTTTTTGCGTGGCGGGAAGCAGATTTTTTTACTGCACGTAGTTATTCTTGCATGGTGAATTGGGCTGCATCCGGATAGGTTTCACAGGTGGCGGAAACAATCTGGTATGCGCCGTCCACTTCTCCATATTGCAGCCGATAGCAGCCGACCGTACCGCTTGCGAAGATGAAAAAGGAACCTCCGCAATCAGGCGGTCGTTCTGTACGCGGTAAATGACCAGATCGCCGTAGTGAACGCTGGCACCGGTGGCCTCGATAGAAGGGTTACCGAAATCTGCTTTGCTGGCCCTTATGCGATAGGGCTTTTGGTCCACCGAGAGATCGATTACAATGTCGGTTTCGGTCAGGCTGACCGTGCTGGAGGCGTGGTCTTGCAGGTAAAAAGCCGCGGGTCTGCCACCGCATAGTCTTTGCCCTCTGCGGAGAGTACATAAACGTCCTCGTAAAGTACCGAGGTTCCTCTGTTGATGCCATCATAGAAAATGAAAATGATTTCTTTGCGGCCGTCCTGATTGATATCGGCATAATCAATTTGGGGCGCTTCGCTGGTATCGCCGTCCTCAGAAAGATAGCCGGCGTTCCAAGTCCAATCCTTTTTTTAGATAAGTGCCGTTCAAACCTAGGATGAAATGGTCATAAACCAGATCGTCTTGTTCCGCCGACCTTTGCGGGTAAACCTCAACCTGCATGCCGTCAAAATCGGAGCAGCACGAACACCGCGCCGAGATAATAAAGTTTTTCATGGGCATAGATCCTTTCTGAGCTGTTGGGTTTGGTATGCTGGCGCAAAGAAACACGTCACGCTGTCAGCGTAAATTGGCTTTTGGTGAAAGTAACGGCCCTGCGGCTGGCCTGTCAGCCATTCTCCGGTGTCGGTTTCCTGATAGGTGCATTGGGCAGGCAGTTGCAGTTCCTCTATATATTGGCCAGGAACGGCCTTCTGCCAAAAATTCAGTTTTCTTTGATAACAGGCATGGGCAGAGGCGTTAAGCGTACCGCGGTAAGGGGGAAGCAAATGCCAATAAATCAATTCCTCTCGCTGGCCTGTCTTTTTGAAAATACAATATTTTAGCGTGCCGAAATCCTGAAAATAAATATTTTTTTTCAGTAACATTATAGATTCCGATACTGAGGCCGAAAGGAGTTTGGAGAACCTTGCTTTTAGATATTTCGGTAAAATAGTTTAGTCCAGTAACGGTAATCGGGTCTTCCATCCCCATGCCGCCGGTCCAATATTCATTGTTATAGGTCCATTCCTCCGGATTCTCCAGCTTTACCTTGTCATTATCAATAACAAGCCCTTCCTGCTGGTTGAACCGATAGTCCCAGTCGAACTCATTAACGGCAAAGCGCCAGGTCAGCGGGAAATAGGTTACATCGCGGAACACCAGCAGCGGATATTCCTCTTTGCTGTTGTCGATGACTTTGCCGTTGACGGTGATTTTTCCGTCGGCTAGTTTGGCAGTCTGCTTTCTGGCGTTCTTGCTGTTGTTCACTTCCCGCAGATATTCATAGAAATAATCCTCGTTTTTGTCGATAACCAAACCGGTGTCGGCCATCCAGTCAGTCTTTAAGCCCAACAGGCGGCAATCGTAATAGGTCATGGGAAAATAGGTAATGTCCTTGTAGACAAGCAGCGGATACTTGCTGTAATCGTTGCCGGTAGTCTGTCCGTTCAGCGTAACGCTGAAAGACGGCAGCGTCACCTGTACCGTATCGGCAGCCAAAGCCTGCGGCATGGGCGATAGTGTCAGCAGAAACGCCGCTAATAGAGTTGTAGCCAGTAGTTTTTTGCGCATAGAAAAGCCTCCTTGTGATTTTTTATTTTGCGTGATACTTATTTAGTTTTTATGGCATTGCCGATATAAATGGGTTCCGTTTATAGATTGGTTATATATAATGGATAATTTTCTCCCAGGAACTCAACTTCAGCATCAGGACCATGTAAAATTAATTGACTGGGGTTATCTTCGCCCAAGCGGTAACAATCAAAATAATTTGGAGTCTGCAGGCTGATTTTGTAGACGCCAGGCTCTAATTGCGGGCTTGTCCAAAGACAGGGCGTTATATTAAAATAAGCGTACCCTGCCCACTCTATCTTTTTTTATTCAGTGGCGGTAAAACGTACCAGTAAATTAATTCTTCGTGTGCATCAACTTGCTGATAAATATGACAAGCGATACGCGCGTCTATAAAACGGTCTAAATCCCCCATATTAGAAATTGCCAACCGTAGTGGGCTGGGAGATGTTTGGAGCTGTTGAAGCGGTACTGTAATTCCATTTGCGCTAAATCCGCCGTCAAAGAAAAAAAAGCAAACTGCACCTGATTACCTCTGCCGCTATGCCCTTCTGAATAAGGTGTGATATCCCACTGTTTTTCCTCCGGATTCTCCGGCTTCACCTTATCGTTATCAATAACAAGCCCTTCCTGCTGGTTGAACCGATAGTCCCAGCCAAACTCACTCACAGCGAAGCGCCAAGTAAGCGGAAAGTAGGTCACATCGCGGAATACCAGCAGCGGAAATTCCTCTTTGCTATTGTCGATGACCTTGCCGTTGACGGTAATTTTTCCGTCGGCAATTCTAGCAGTCTGCTTTCTGGCGTTCTTGCTGTTGTTCACTTCCCGCAGATATTCATAGAAATAATCCTCGTTTTGTCGATAACCAAACCGGTGTCGGCCGTCCAGTCAGTTTTTAAGCCTAGCAGGCGGCAATCGTAATAGGTCATGGGAAAATAGGTAATGTCCTTGTAGACGAGCAGCGGATACTGGCTGTAGTCGTTGCCAGTAGTCTGTCCGTTCAACGTCACGCTGAAGGACGGCAGCGTGACCTGCACCGTATCAGCAGCCAAAGCCTGCGGCATGGGCGATAAAGTCAGTAGAAATGCAGATAAAAAGTTGTAGCCAGTAGTTTTTTGCGCATAGGAAAACCTCCTTGTGAAGTTTGATGTTGCGTGATACTTATTTAGTTTTTATGGCATTGCCGATATAAAATGGGTTCCATCTGTATAAATCATGTAATGCTGGTCAACTGTCACTTTGGCCAGCATAGACAGCGCTAGAATTTCATTGCCATCTCGGTCAAGCACAACGGTACGATATTGCCCCTGTTTGTTTTGCAAAACGGCGATGATAAATTGGTCTTGCTGCTGTAGAAAGCAAAGGGTATCTCTGTACAGGGGCTGAGATTGGGTCAGCAGACAAAGCTGTTGTTTGGGATTGACGTAAAAAACATGGTTCTCCAAGGCAATCAAAGGAAACAGAATGATTGCAGGAAGCATGATTGAGAAACGTATCTACAGCTTCTGGACAGTGCAGAGCTTGACAGGCGGCTACTTCTGAACACTGCTGTGTGTCCAGATCGTAGTGGTATAATCTGCCATGGGCAATATAATACAAATGATTGTCTGTCACTGCAAAATCGCTGACAGTAGTATCAATTAGCGGCTGAAAGTTCCCTGTTATGCAATCTAATTGATACAGATTGGCCTGCAAAGGTTCTTTTTTCCCGGCTGACAAAGCAATATAGCCGGTTGCCGTATTGGAACAGACGGGAACTCTTGCCAGAGGATTGATAGGCGAAACGATAGGGCGGTTGGCAGAACAGGCATTGTTGGTTGCCGTTTTCATCTGTAACCCAAATAGCGCTTGCGGCAGAGGTGTACTGCGGCCAGCTTGCAAAAACGGTATGACGCTCAAATTCACGGTAACAGCCCATTCCATCGCCAACAACAGCTTGCAATGTGGGCTGATCCGTTGTGATGGCGCGGTTTAAGAGCATAGTAGTCGGCGCTAGATGATGAAAAATGGAGTAGCTTACAGTGACGTTACCATGATCATTTTCCATATAAAGAAATGGTTCACCGGCTGCTGGCACACTTTTCACATAGCTTTGGGGATAAGGAACAAGGCATTGACGGTTCTCTGGATTGGAAACATCAACGCAGTAGATACCATCCTTCGCACAGAAAACAAGATTACCGTCTACCAAGGCAAAATCGAGAGATAAATCCATATCTGGTAAATCGAATAGATAGCGTGTGTGCCAAGGATAAGAAACTAGGGCAAGAATGAAAATGCTAATCATGGAAAGATAGAATAGTTTTTTGCGCATGAGTTCCCTCCGAACGATAGATAAAATATTCTGAAGCTGGGTGTTGCAGGCGACATAGTTTATCGCGAATCATGCCAAGAGTGGCAATCTGATTTTGCGATTGCAAAGTTTATTTCAGTATACCATGCAGCATAGTTTTGTGCAAGTAAAATAAAAACGCTTTTCATTCTAATATAACAAAGGTCTAAGGCTAGCCTATTTATAAAGAAAGAGTTCATTTGTTACTCCACAAAAACCTTTTGCATGGACGTTGTTCTGTTATGTGAATACTATAAATAAAAATAATGAAACTATCGTGAAAAAAATAGTGCGAAGCGGCGAAAAAAAGCCTTGCAAATGTATTTTCAGTGTGATAATATTTAGAAGTTGCGTAAGACAGGCGATGAAGCGGAAGGTTGCTAGGCGCGGCGACACGCCAGACCCCGTGTTCTAGGTAATTTCCGTGGAGAATGTCCGTTAATCGGGCGCGAAGGAGGGAAAACATGGCAAAACAGAAAATCAGAATTCGTTTAAAAGCATTCGATCACAAATTATTGGATCAGTCTGCTCAGAAAATCGTTGAAACAGCGAAGAAAACAGGAGCCAAAGTTTCCGGTCCGGTTCCACTGCCGACCGAAAAAATGTGTTTTTACAATTTTGAGATCTCCTCATGTAAACAAAGACTCCCGTGAACAGTTCGAAATGAGAACGCATAAACGTCTGATTGACATTTTTTGATCACAATCAGAAAACTGTTGAAGCTCTGATGCGTTTGGATTTACCATCCGGCGTTGAAATCGAAATTAAATTATAATTGTTTGCTAAGCTTAAGGAGGTGGCAAGATGAAAGCGATTTTAGGTAAGAAAATTGGTATGACTCAAATCTTTTCTCCAGAAGGTAAAGCAATCCCTGTAACAGTTATTGAAGCAGGTCCTTGCACAGTCATCCAGACAAAAACAAATGATACTGATGGCTATGAAGCTATTCAGATTGGTTTTGATGAAATCAAAGAAGTACGTGCAAATAAACCTCAGAAAGGCCATTTTGCAAAAGCACAGGCAAAACCAATGAGATATTTAAGAGAATTCCGCGTTGATAACGCTGCTGAATATCAGTTGGGTCAGGTTATCAAGGCTGACATTTTTGAAGCTGGCGATATCATTGATGCTACTGGAATCAGCAAAGGAAAGGTTTCCAGGGTAGTATCAAACGTTGCGGCCAGTCCAGAGGGCCAATGGGTCACGGTTCTAAATATCATCGCCGTTCCGGTTCTTTGGGTGCGTTAGGTCCAAACCACGTATTTAAAGGCCGTCAACTGCCAGGCCGTATGGGCGGGCTGAAAATTACAGTTCAGAATCTGCAGGTCGTAAAGTAGACGCTGAACGCAATCTGCTGTTAGTAAAAAGGTTCTGTACCTGGTCCTAACAAATCTATGATTACTATTAAAAGTGCTGTAAAAGCGAAATAATTAGTGTCGCAAGAAAGGAGGAAACTACAAATGCCAAAAAAGTAGCTTTATTAAATGTAGAAGGCGCTCAGGTTGGCGAAATCGAACTGAACGATGAAGTGTTCGGTATTGAACCAAACGAAAGCGTTGTACATGAAGCTGTTGTAATGCAGATGGCTAGCTGGCGTCAGGGCACTCACTGCACAAAATCCAGAGGTGAAGTGAGAGGCGGCGGCCGCAAACCATGGAGACAGAAAGGAACTGGTCGTGCCAGAGTTGGTACTATTCGTTCTCCACTGTGGCGTGGCGGTGCTATTATCTTCGGGCCAAAACCAAGAAGCTATAGCTATTCCATTCCAAAGAAGAAAAGACGTCTTGCATTGAAATCTGTACTTTCTAGTAAAGTTGCAGAAAACGATATTATCGTATTAGATACTTTGAATTTTGACCAGCCAAAAACAAAGGAAATGGTTAAGGTTCTGAATGCATTAAAAGTTGATGCAAAAAGCATTAGTTGTTACCGCTGAAGTAGATGAAACCGTTGTGAAATCTGCTCGTAATATTGAAGGGGTTACACCGGTTGCAGCAGCATCAGTGAATGTATATGATGTGTTGGCCCACAATAAGCTGATCATCACCAAAGATGCAATCGCTAAGATTGAGGAGGTGCTGGCATAATGGACGCACGTGACATCATTATCAAACCTGTTGTAACAGAAAAATCCGTTTCCTTGATGGAACATAACAAATATGTTTTCAGAGTTGCTTTTAAGCGCAAACAAAATTGAAATCAAAAAGGCTGTTGAAGAAATCTTCAAAGTAAAAAGTAATTGATGTGAATACTGTTCGCGTAAAAGGTAAAGTAAAACGTATGGGCCGTTATGAAGGCAAAACATCTGATTACAAGAAAGCTGTTGTGCAGTTGGCTGAAGGCGACAGCATTGAAATTTTTGAAGGTATGTAATCTGAAATAATTTTGATAGAATCCAGAAGGAGGGAACTGCAATGGCAGTAAAAAGTTTTAAGCCTACTTCTCCTGGTAGACGTCAGATGACCGTTTCTACATTCGAAGAAATCACAGCGAGCAAACCAGAAAAATCTTTGCTGGCTCCTATGAAGAAAACAGCCGGCAGAAATGCACAGGGTTGCATTACTGTTCGTCATCATGGCGGCGGTCATAAAAGACAGTACCGGGTAATTGACTTTAAACGTAATAAAGATAATATTCCAGCCAGAGTTGCTACGATTGAATACGATCCAAACCGTTCCGCACGTATTGCGCTGTTGAACTATGTTGATGGTGAAAAGAGATACATTCTTGCACCAAACGGCTTGAAGGTCGGCGATGTAATCGTATCTGGTCCGGACTCTGATATTAAGATTGGCAACTGCTTGCCAATCGACAACATTCCAGTTGGTACCGTAATTCACAATGTTGAATTAAAACCGGAAAAAAAGGCGCGCAGTTATGCCGTGCAGCTGGTGCTTCTGCTCAGTTGATGGCAAAGGAAGGCAAATATGCTACCCTGAGACTGCCATCTGGTGAAATGAGACTGGTTCTGTTGGCTTGCCGGGCTACAATCGGTCAGGTTGGCAATCTGGAACATGAAATCATCAACATTGGTAAAGCTGGTCGTACCCGTTGGATGGGTGTAAGACCTACTGTACGCGGTTCTGTTATGAACCCGAACGACCATCCACATGGTGGTGGGGGGAAGGTCGCGCTCCTGTAGGCCGTAAGTGCCCAGTTAGCCCATGGGGTAAATCTGCACATGGCGGTAACACCCGTAAGAAAAATAATGTAAATGACAAATATATTGTTAAATCACGCAAGAATAAATAGCTTGCGCGAAGGGAGGCAAATATCCTCATGAGTAGATCATTGAAAAAAGGACCTTTTGTTGAAGAGAAATTGTACAACAGAATCGTGGCTATGAATGAATCTGGTGACAAGAGAGTCATCAAAACATGGTCCCGCAGTTCTACAATCTTCCCAGAATTCATTGGTCATACAATTGCTGTTCATGATGGTCGTAAACATGTGCCTGTTTATGTAACTGAAGATATGGTAGGACATAAGCTGGGCGAATTTGCGCCAACACGTACTTTTAAAGGCCACGGTGACCACACCGAACGGTCGACTTCCTTGAAGTAGAAATAAGAGAGGGGTTTCGCAATGGAAGCGAAAGCTGTCGCTAAATTCGTAAGAATTTCTCCTAGAAAAGCTCGTCAGGTAGTTGACCTGATTCGCGGCAAAAAGTGTTGGAGAAGCATATGCGATTTTGAAATTTACACCTCACAAAGGGTGCTGCATTAGTAGAAAAAGTATTGAAATCTGCTGTAGCTAACGCTGAACATAATTACAACATGAACGTTGATAATCTGTATGTCAGCACAGCTTATGTTGATCAGGGTGCGTCTTTAAAAAGATTTAAACCTAGAGCAATGGGCAGAGCGGATGGTATCCGTAAGAGAACAAGCCATATTACAGTAATGGTTAGCGAAAAATAAGGAGGGATCACTCAGTGGGTCAAAAAGGTAAGTCCTAAAGGAATGCGTATCGGCGTCATTAAAGACTGGGACGCTAGATGGTATGCTGATAAGAATTATGTAGAACTCCTCCATGAAGATCTGAAGGTCCGTAAGTTTGTTAAAGCCAAATTATTTGAAAGCGGCGTTTCTGAAATTATCACTGAAAGAACTGGGAATACCAAACTGAGAGTGACAATTCATACAGCAAAACCTGGTATCGTAATCGGCGCCAAGGGCTCCGAAATCGAAAAACTGCGTAAAGAACTGGAAGCCATGACTGGCAAACAGGTAAACATCAATATCCAGGAAGTAAAAAGACCAGAAGCCAATGCACAGTTGGTTGCGGAAGCTACCGCTGCACAGCTGGTAAGACGTGTAGCATTCCGTAGAGCTATGAAACAGGCTGTAGGCAGAGCTTTGAAATCTGGCGCTGAAGGTATTAAAATTGCAATCTCTGGTCGTTTGGCTGGTGCTGATATCGCCCGTACTGAATGGTACAGCGAAGGCAAGGTGCCACTGCACACACTCCGTGCCGACATTGATTACGGTTTCGCAGAAGCAGATACAACTTATGGTAAAATCGGCGTAAAAGTTTGGATCTACAAAGGGAAGTTCTTCCTGAAGCGAAAAATGCTCAAGCTAAGGAAGGAGGCAACTAATCATGTTGGTGCCAAAGAGAGTAAAATGGCGTAGACCACATCGTGCAAGCTTGAAAGGTGAAGCACATAAAGGTACAGAAGTAACATATGGCGAATATGGTTTGCAGGCTCTGGAAGGTGCATGGATTACAAGCCGCCAGATTGAGGCGGCCCGTATTGCCATGACCCGTTACATCAAACGTGGCGGTCAGGTATGGATTAAGATCTTCCCAGACAAACCTGTAACAGCAAAACCTGCTGAAGTACGTATGGGTTCCGGAAAGGTGCTCCTGATTACTGGGTTGCCGTTGTAAAACCTGGCAGAGTAATGTTTGAATTGGCTGGCGTTCCAGAAGAAGTAGCCAGAGAAGCATTGCGCTTGGCAATGCATAAATTGCCTATTAAATGTAAATTCGTGAAAAAAAGAAGGCGGTGACGTAAATGAAGGTTAAGGCATTGAGAGACTTAAGCACAGCTGAATTGGAAAAGAAGGTTGTAGATCTCAAAGAAGAACTTTTTAATTTGCGTTTCCAGATGGCTACTGGCCAGTTAGAAAATCCAATGAAGATTAAAGAAATCCGTAAGGACATTGCAAAAAGCAAAAACAATCTTGCGGGAACGTGAAATTAAAGAACAGGCCTAGGCTCAAGTGAGGAGGTTACAACGTGGAAAGAGGAAATCGTAAAGTTCGTTACGGCGTTGTTGTAAGCGACAAAATGGACAAAACTGTTACAGTTTCTGTCGAAAACCATTTCCGTCATCCTCTGTACGGCAAAATCACTGCCATGACAAAGAAATATAAAGCTCATGACGAAGAAAATGCCTGCAAAGTAGGAGATAAAGTAAAAATTATGGAAACACGTCCACTGAGTAAAGATAAAAGATGGCGTGTTGTTGAAATTACTGAAAAGGCTACGCTCGTATAAGTTGTGTAGTTTTTCACAACGAGATGTTGCCGGAAGGAGGTAACCTGATATGATTCAACAAGAAACCAGACTGAAAGTCGGTGACAATACCGGTGCAAAAGAATTGTTGTGCATCCGTGTACTGGGTGGTACAGGACGCCGTTATGCATCCGTAGGTGATATCATTATTGCTGCTGTTAAAGAAGCAACACCTGGTGGCGTTGTCAAGAAGGGTGACGTGGTAAAAGCAGTAGTTGTTAGAACAAAAGAATCTGTTCGCAGAGCTGATGGTTCTTACATTCGCTTTAGTGAAAACGCAGCCGTTATCATCAAAGATGATAAGAGCCCAAGAGGAACCGTATTTTTGGGCCAGTGGCCAGAGAACTGCGGGATAGAGATTTCATGAAAATTGTATCTCTGGCTCCTGAAGTGCTGTAAGCTGTAGCCTTGGAGGTGAAAATCGTGGCAAAAATGAACGTTAAAAAAGGCGATGAAGTTATTGTAATCGCTGGAAAAGATAAAGGTAAGACTGGTAAAGTGATTCAAGCAATCCCAAGCCAGGATAAAGTTGTTGTGGAAGGTGTTGCCGTTGTAAAACGTCACACAAAACCAACACAGAAAATGCCACAGGGTGGTATTATTGAAAAGGAAGCAGCTATTCACGTTTCTAACGTAATGCCTTACTGCAGTACCTGTAAAAGGGCGTAAGAGTAGCGCACACCATCGACAATGGCAAAAAAATTCGTGTTTGCCGTAAATGCGGAAAAAGCACTTTAATTCATAGTCTTGGTGGAAAGGAGGCTATATTGAAATGGCTAGATTAAAAGATAAATATCTGAATGAAGTTGTTCCTGGCTTGCAGGAACAGTTCAAATATACAAACGTAATGGCTATTCCAAAACTGGATAAGGTTGTAGTCAACATTGGTCTGGGTGAAGCCGTACAGAATCCAAAAAGCTCTGGACGCTGCCCTGAACGATTTAACTCTGATTACCGGTCAGAAGCCTGTTGTAACCAGAGCAAAAAAATCTATCGCTGGTTTCAAATTAAGAGAAGGTATGCCAGTAGGTGTAAAAGTAACTTTGCGTGGCGACCGTATGTATGAGTTTGTTGACAGACTGCTGAGCGTAGCGCTGCCACGTGTTCGTGATTTCAGAGGTGCTTCTCCAAAATCTTTTTGATGGCAGAGGAAACTACAGCCTGGGCTTAAAAGAACAGTTGATTTTCCCGGAAATCGAATACGATAAAGTTGACAAGGTCAGAGGTTTGGAAATCGTTTTTGCAACAACAGCAAAAACTGATGAAGAAGGCAGAGCATTGCTGAAACTTTTGGGTATGCCATTTGCAAGTTAATTGATTAGGAGGTAATCCTGTGGCAAAAACATCCATGAAGGTGCGGAAAGCGCCCAAATACAAAGTAAGAGAAGTAAATAGATGTAAAGTTTGCGGACGTCCACATGCATATATGCGTAAATTCGGTTTATGCAGAGTTTGTTTCCGTGAATTAGCTTATAAAGGCCAACTACCTGGTGTAACAAAATCCAGTTGGTAAAACCAAATGTATGGAAGGGGTCGCTGTAAATGGTAATGACAGATCCAATTGCAGATTTTTTAACAAGAATTCGTAATGCAAATATGGTTATGCACGAAAAGGTAGAAATTCCTGCTTCCAAAACCAAAACTGCTTTGGCCGAAATCTTGAAAAACGAAGGTTTCATCAAAGATTACGAACAGGTTGAAGATGGAAAACAGGGTATCATTCGTGTATACTTAAAATATGGTCCTAACCGTGAAAAAGTTATTTCCGGCTTGAAACGGATTAGTAAACCAGGTCTGAAAGTATATTGCAAAAAAAGACGAGATTCCAAAAAGTATTAGGTGGTTTGGGGATTGCAGTTATCTCTACCTCTAAAGGAATCATGACAGATAAAGAGGCTCGTAAGCTCGGCTTAGGCGGCGAAGTTATCTGCTACGTATGGTAAGATAAATAAACTTGGTAGTTCAGGAGGTGCAAAAATGTCCCGTATTGGTAAACTTCCTATTAGCATTGTTGACGGCGTAGAAGTAACAATCGCTGAAGGTAATCATGTAACTGTAAAAGGGCCAAAAGGTCAGTTAGAAAAACAATTACATCCTGATATGATCCTGGAACAGGAAAACGGCCAGGTAAAAAGTTATTTGCCCAGATGAAAGCAAAAACGCACTGTGGGGCTTAACCCGTACACTGTTAAACAACATGGTAATTGGCGTAACCCAGGGTTACTCTAAGAGCCTGGAACTGGTTGGTGTAGGTTACAGAGCACAGATGCAGGGGCAAAAAAACTGGTTCTGCAGGTTGGTTATTCTCATCCTGTTGAATTTGACCCGGAAGATGGCATGGAAATCGAAGTTCCAGCTCCTACCCAGATCGTAGTAAAGGGTATTGATAAAGAAAAAGTTGGCAGCCTGGCAGCAAATATTCGTGCTGTACGTGAACCAGAACCTTACAAAGGCAAAGGGATTCGTTATGCAGGCGCAGTTGTAAAATTGAAAGCTGGTAAATCTGGCGGTAAATAATAGCCGTTCCTCTAGGAAGAGGGCCAGCTCCAATGAAAGGAGTGAAGTAACGTGATTAAGCAAACCCCAAGAAAAAGTATCCGGAATAAAAACACTGGAGAACAAGAAATAAAATCAAGGGTACTGCAGAAAGACCACGTTTAGCAGTGTTCAGAAGCACACAGCATATTTACGCACAGATCATTGATGATACTGTAGGAAATACTCTGGTATCTGCTTCTACTTTAGAAGTAAAAGTTGACGGTACTAAGAGCGATGCTGCTAAGGCAGTCGGTGCAGCCGTAGCAAAAAAGCACTTGAAAAAGGTATCGATAAAGTCGTTTTTGACCGGGGTGGTAACCTTTATCATGGCCGTATCAAAGCTCTGGCTGAAGGAGCTAGAGAGGCCGGTCTTGACTTCTAATCAATGACGAAGGAGGGAAAGGTATTGGCAAGACTAGATGCTAACAACTATGAATTAAAAAGAAAAAGTTGTACAGATCAACCGTGTAGCGAAAACTGTAAAAGGTGGTCGCCGTATGAGCTTCAGCGCTCTGGTTGTTGTTGGTAATGAAAACGGCATTGTTGGCGTTGGTATGGGAAAGCAAACGAAGTACCAGAAGCAATCCGTAAAGGCATTGAAGATGCAAAGAAAAATCTGATTGAAGTACCTGTAGTAAACGGTACAATCCCACATGAAATCGTTGGTCGGTTCGGCGCAGGCCGTGTAATGCTGAGACCGGCTGCTGAAGGTACTGGCGTTATCGCCGGCGGCGCAGTACGTGCGGTTGTAGAATTAGCAGGTATTAAAAATATCTTAGCAAAATCTCTGGGTTCTGACACCAGTCTGAACATCGTAAAAGCCACTATGCAGGGCTTAGCCTCCATGAAGAGAGTCGAAGATGTTGCAAGACTGCGCGGCAAGTCCGTTGAAGAAATCTTAGGTTAAGGGGATTCTGAGATGGCACAGCTTAAAATTACTTTAGTAAAAAGTGTAATCGGTTCATCTGAAAGACAAAGAAATGTTGTAAAAGCCCTCGGCCTCAAGAAAACACACAGCTCTGTTGTTCAGGATGACACGGCTGTTATCAGAGGTATGATTGCAAAAAGTCAATCACTTAGTAAGTGTTGAAGAAGTAGAAGCTTAATATAGGAGGTGTTTTTAAGTGAAACTCCATGAGCTAAAACCTGCTGAAGGGTCTAAACAGGCTCCTAAACGCAAAGGTAGAGGTATTGGTTCCGGTTTGGGTAAAACAGCCGGTAAAGGTCATAAAGGTCAAAAAGCTCGTTCTGGCGGCGGCAAAGGTCCAGCTTTTGAAGGTGGTCAGACACCATTACAGCGTCGTATGCCAAAGAGAGGATTTACCAATGCAATTTTCAAAGTAGAATATACAGAAGTAAATCTGGATCGTCTGGAACGGTTTGAAGCAAATACTGAAATTACACCAGAACTGTTATTTGATAACGGTATTGTAAAACAGGTTAAAAACGGCGGCGTGAAAATTTTAGGCAATGGCGAAGTTACCAAGGCATTCACTGTAAAAGCAAACGCTTTCAGTAAATCCGCTCAGGAAAAAATTGAAGCAGCCGGCGGCCGAGTTGAGGTGATTTAATTTGTTATCAACTCTCAAAAAGTGCAGTAAAAAGCTGAGGATACTCGTAAAAAGATTCTTTTTACACTGATGATGTTTCTGGTGTTCCGTATTGGGGCGCACATCCCAGTGCCAAATATTGATGTCGCTGTAATTGCTGAATTAACTGAAAAAGCAAAATTACTGGGTTTCTTTGATATGGTATCTGGTGGTGCTTTCAAGAGCTTCTCAATTTTTGCTATGAGTATTACACCTTACATCAACGCATCCATTATCATGCAGTTGTTGACAGTTATTGTTCCTAGACTGGAACAACTGGCAAAAGAAGATCGTAGAAAGATTGTTGAATATACTAGATATTTAACTGTTGTATTAGCTTTTGTTCAGGCTATTGGCGTTTCCTTAGATTTAGAACAGCGTTAGTGAATGATTCCTTTGGCAGTATTGCTTTAATTGCTTTAACATTGACAGCTGGTACAGCCTGCCTGATGTGGATTGGTGAGTTGATTACAGAAAAAGGAATCGGCAATGGGATTTCTTTAATCATCTTTGCAGGGATTGTTTCCCGGATTCCTTCTGGTTGCTACTATCTGTACAAATATATTGCACAGAATGGCGCAATGGGGTTCTTAGTAGTATTACTGTTTGCAGTGATTGCTCTGGCTGCTATTGTTGCAGTTGTAGCAATTCAGGAAGGTCAGAGAAGAATTCCTGTACAGTATGCAAAACGGGTGGTTGGCCGCAAAGTGTATGGCGGACAGTCCACACACATTCCAATTAAAGTAAACTCTGCAGGGGTATTCCAATTATCTTTGCCATGTCTATTTTGATGTTCCCTGGCACAGTTGCTTCATTCTTCCCAAATAGCAGTGTTGCCCAGAGCATCACACAAATTTTTGATGCTTCCGGCATCTTCTACAACATTTTATATGCATTGTTGATCGTTTTCTTCACCTACTTCTATTCTGCGATTACATTCAATCCGGTGGACGTAGCGGAAAACATCAAGAAAAACGGCGGTTTTATTCTGGTTTACGTCCAGGCAGACCGACATCCGATTACATCGCCAAAGTCATGGGCCGGATTACCTTATTCGGTGCAATCTTCTTAGCAGCTATCGCTGTTCTGCCAGCCATTATCATGGGCCTGACAAATTTGGAACTGTACTTCGGCGGTACAGCACTGCTGATTGTAGTCGGCGTTGCATTAGATACTATGAAACAACTGGAAGCTTCTCTGCTGATGCGCAGCTATGAAGGCTTTATGAAATAATCTGATTTGGAGGGATTACAGTGAAAATTATACTGATGGGGCCTCCCGGCGCCGGAAAAGGAACACAGGCGGAAAAACTGGTTGAAGTGTATCAGATTCCTCATATTTCCACCGGCGATATGTTTCGTAAAGCGCAGAAAGACGGCACAGAGCTGGGCTTAAAGGCGAAAAGCTATATGGAACAAGGTCAACTGGTACCGGATGAAGTAACGGTTGGCATCGTAAAAGAACGTCTGGCAGAAGATGACTGCAAAGACGGTTTTCTGCTGGATGGATTTCCAAGAACCGTACAGCAGGCAGACGCGCTGGATGGAATTTTAAAGGAACTGGGAATGACGCTGGATCGGGTTGTAAACATTGAAGTTGATAAAGCATTTCTGGTTGACCGGTTAACCGGTCGCAGAGTATGCAGAGCTTGCGGCGCTACGTTCCATGTTATAAATAAAGCTCCAAAGGTGGAAGGCGTTTGCGACAAGTGCGGTGGTGAGTTATACCAACGCAATGATGATAAGATTGAAACAGTTAGTAATCGGTTAGATGTGTATGCAGCGCAGACTGCGCCATTAATCGAGTACTATCAATCCAAGGGTATTATGAGTTCTATAGACGGTAGTCAGTCTATGGAAAAAAGTATTAGCTGATATTCGTTCTGCTTTAGGGAGCAACTAAGCATGATTCATGCAAAATCTCCTCGGGAAATTCAATATATGCGGGATGCGGGCCGCATTGTCGCCCGAACCCACGAGGAACTTGCTAAGGCTGCGAAACCGGGCATTAGTACCAAAGAACTGGACCAGATTGCGGAAGATTACATTATATCCCAAGGGGCGGTGCCTTCTTTTATTAAGGATATCGTGGTTTTCCGGCATCAATCTGTACGTCCGTTAATCATGTTGTAGTACATGGGATTCCAAGTTTAGAGATAGTAGAAAATGGTGATATTATCAGTATTGATATCGGAGCAATTCTCAATGGATATCATGGTGATGCAGCCAGAACTTTACCGATTGGTGAAATTTCTGAGACCGCAGAGAAATTATTGCAGGTCACAGAAGAAAGTCTGTACAAAGGGATTGAGCAGGCCGTTATTGGAAACAGGCTCTCCGATATATCCAGCGCTGTGCAGACTCATGTGGAAAACAATGGTTTTTCTGTGGTACGTAATTACTGCGGTCATGGGATTGGCCGCGCCATGCATGAAGAGCCGCAAATTCCGAACTATGGAAGCCCAGGACATGGTCCAAGACTAAAAAGCTGGTTATTGTCTGGCAATTGAGCCAATGGTCAATGTCGGTACTCATAATGTCTCTGTTTTAAAAGACAGATGGACAGTTATTACAAATGATAAACAATTATCCGCCCATTTTGAACATACTGTGGCAGTAACGGAGGATGGGCCATTGATTTTAACGGAGCTATAAAAGGTGAAGGTGTCGTGAAGGAGGCTATCTCATATGTCTAAGGATGTCATTGAAGTAGAAGGAACAGTTATAGAACCTCTACCAAATGCGATGTTTCAGGTTGAGCTGGAAGATGGTCATAAAGTTTTTGGCCCATGTTTCCGGTAAGATCAGAATGAATTTTATTAAAATTTTACCGGGGGACAGAGTTACAGTTGAGCTCTCTCCATATGATCTGAGCCGCGGCCGGATTACGTACCGGTTTAAGTAAAAAGATACTTCCTATTTCCGATAAGGAGGGTATAAAAATGAAAGTAAGAGCTTCTGTAAAGCCAATTTGTGAAAAATGCAAAATCATTCGCCGTAAAGGTGCTGTAATGGTAATTTGCGAAAATCCAAAACACAAACAGAAACAAGGTTAATTTATAAATAGAGCTTCTCATGGGAGGTGCATCAAATGGCACGAATCGTTGGTATTGACTTACCGAGAGAAAAGAGAGTCGTAATTGGCTTGACATATATCTATGGTATTGGCAAAGCTACTTCTGAAAAAAATTGTTGCAGAAGCAGGTATCAATCCTGACACAAAGAGTACGTGATCTGACAGAAGAAGAAGTACAGAAATTAAGAGATATCATCGGCAAAATGAAGGTGGAAGGCGACCTGCGCCGTGAAATTTCTCTGAATATCAAACGTCTGTCTGAAATCGGTTGCTATCGTGGTGTAAGACACCGCAGAGGTCTGCCGGTTAGAGGTCAGAGAACCAAAACAAATGCAAGAACACGTAAAGGTAAAATTAAAACTGTAGGCGCAAAACGTAAGAAGTAAGGGGTGATATGTTAAATGGCTAGACCAAAGACTGCTAATACTCGTGTAAAACGCAGAGAACGTAAAAATGTTGATAAGGGTATCGCCCATATCAAATCTACATTTAACAATACAATCGTTACTATCACTGATATGAATGGTAACGCCTTATCTTGGGCCAGTGCTGGCGGTATGGGCTTCAAAGGCTCCAGAAAAAGCACTCCATACGCTGCTCAGACTGCTGCAGACACTGCTGCAAAGGCTGCAATGGAACATGGCTTAAGAGAAGTTGAATGTTATGTAAAAGGCCCAGGTGCCGGTAGAGAAGCTGCAATCCGTTCTTTACAGGCTGCTGGTTTGGAAGTAAGTATGATTAAGGACGTAACTCCAATTCCTCATAATGGTTGTCGTCCACCAAAACGTAGAAGAGTCTAGGAGGTGCAATTGAGGAATGGCTAGATATACAGGTCCTGTTTGCCGTTTGTGCCGTAGAGAAGGCGTGAAACTGTTTTTGAAAGGTGATCGTTGCTACTCTGACAAATGTGCAATCAATAAAAGAAGTTATGCTCCTGGTCAGCATGGCCAGCGCAGAAGCAAACAGAGTGAATATGGTTTGCAGTTAAGAGAAAAACAGAAAGCTCGTCGTATTTATGGTGTACTGGAAGGTCAGTTTGAAACCTATTTCGACAAAGCTGAACGTAAAAAGGTGTTACTGGTGAAAACCTGCTGGTATTGCTGGAAACCCGTTTCGATAATATCGTTTATCGTGCAGGTTTTGCATCTTCCAGAAATCAGGCTAGACAGTTCGTTCGCCATAACCACTTCACACTGAATGGTAAAAAGCCAATATCCCATCCATGGAATTAAAAGTTGGCGATGTTATTCAGTTAAAAGATAAGAGTAAAAATTCTGCCTTGATTAAAGAATTAGCTGACAATCTGGGCACCAAAAATCCTCCTGCATGGTTGGAACTGGATGTAGACAATCTGTCTGCTAAAGTTGTAAGAATGCCAAGCAAAGAAGATATTGATATACCAGTTGAAGAACAGATGATTGTTGAGTTGTACTCCAAATAATTGATAATCATTACTCTTAGGTTATACTGAGTATAAGTAGGAGGTTGAAATATGATTGAGATTGAAAAGCCAAATATCGAGTGCGTTGCGATGAGTGACGATAACACTTATGGTAAATTTGTTGTTGAACCACTTGAAAAGGGTTATGGTACAACACTGGGGAACTCCTTAAGACGTATTTTACTGTCTTCTCTGCCTGGTACAGCAGTTACATCCATCAAGATTGACGGTGTGCTGCATGAGTTTTCCACGGTGCCTGGTGTGGTGGAAGATGTTGCAGATATCATTCTGAACATCAAATCTTTGGCTCTGAAGTCGGATACCGATGAACCACAGATTATTGTGATTGATGCCAACGGACCAGGTGAAGTGACCGCTGCCGATATCATTACAACAGAAGCAATTGAAGTGCTGAACGGGGACTTACATATTGCGACGTTGGATGAAGACAGCCGTTTATACATTGAGATGGTAGTAGAACGTGGCCGTGGTTATGTTTCTTCCGTAAAAAATAAAAAAGGAAGATCAGCCAATAGGAACAATTCCGATTGATTCTATTTATACTCCTATTCACAAGGTTAACTTTTATCTGGAAGATACTCGTGTTGGTCAGCGGACTGACTATGATAAACTGACGATTGAATTGTGGAGTAACGGTAGCATTAAGCCGGATGACGCAGTTAGTTTGGCAGCTAGAATTTTGAGCGACCACTTGAAATTATTTGTTGGCCTGACCGACGGTATGGATCACGTTCCAATCATGGTAGAAAAAGAGGAAGAGGAAAAGAACAAGATTTTGGATATGACCATTGAAGAGTTAGATTTGTCTGTTCGTTCCTACAACTGTTTAAAACGTGCTGGTATCAACACTGTTTCTGAATTAACGCAGAAAACAGAAGATGATATGATGAAGGTTCGGAACCTGGGTAAAAAATCCCTGGAAGAAGTTCAGCAAAAATGGAAGCTCTGGGCTTAGGCTTAAGATCCACGGAAGAATAAAAGTGAATTTTGTAGTAAAGGAGGAACAGAAATGCCTCATAGAAATTTAGGTCGTAATAGCTCTCAGCGCCGGGCGCTGTTAAGAAATATGACCACTTCTGTATTAAAATATGGTCAGATCGAAACCACAGAAGCAAAAAGCAAAAAGAAGTTAGAAGAATCGTTGAAAAAATGATTACTTTAGGCAAAAGCAGGCAATTTGCATGCTTACCGTCAGGCTCTGGCTTACTTGACGGAAGAAGACGTGGCTAAGAAATTATTTGACGAAATTGCTCCGAAATACGAAGACCGTCAGGGTGGCTACACCCGTGTGGTAAAAGCAGGATATCGTCGCGGTGACGGTACACCAATGGCTATTGTAGAATTGGTATAAGGAGAAGGGCGTGGAAGTCAGGAATTTCGTTCCTGACTTCTGCTGTTTCCCACATAAAACGATGATTAAAATCAATCATTTAACACATATATTTCATAAAGAATCAACAAAACAGGAAGTCAAAGCGTTAGATGATGTTTCTCTGGAAATTCATGAAGGAGAACATATTGCTGTGTTAGGGCATAATGGTTGCGGAAAATCTACGTTGGCAAAGCACTTGAATGCTCTTTTTGTTACCAACTGCAGGGACAGTTGAAGTTGACGCTGTCGATACAGCAAACGAAGCAGACTTATGGACGATTCGGCAAACAGTAGGGATGGTATTTCAAAATCCTGATAATCAGCTTGTCGCCACAACGGTGGAGGAAGATGTTGCCTTCGGTCCAGAAAATATGGGTATGGACCCAGTCCTGATTAGGCAGAGAGTAGACGAAGCTCTGGCGGCGGTTGGTATGAGCCAATATAAAGAAAAAAGGGCCCCATTTATTATCTGGCGGACAAAAAGCAGCGAATTGCCATAGCAGGCATTATTGCTATGCGGCCCAAGTATATTGTGTTTGATGAACCGACTGCCATGCTGGACCCGTTAGACGGCGCGAAGTAATGGAAACCATGCAGCGCTTAAACAGGGAAGATGGCATCACGGTTATCAATATCACCCATTTCATGGAGGAAGCTGTTTTGGCAGACCGTATTATTGTGATGGAAAATGGCCGGATTATACTGTCGGGGACTCCAAAAGAGGTATTTACCCAAGTTGATTTACTGAAACAAATGCAGCTAGATGTTCCGCCAGTGGCGGAATTGGCAGCATTGCTACATAAAGAAGATAAACGAATTGCAGCAGATATCATGACAATAGAGGAAATGGTGACGGCGTTATGTCTTTAGAAGTGAAGCATGTATTCTATACCTATCAGGCAGGTTCACCGACAGAAAGTCATGCGCTTCAGGATATTTGTCTGAATATTGATGAGGGTGAATTTCTCGGAATTGTAGGCCATACAGGTTCCGGTAAATCCACCCTTATTCAGCATTTAAACGGATTACTGAAGCCCACAAAGGGGTGACGTTCTGGTAGACGGGTTAAATATCAATCAAAAAAGAGGCAAAGGGCAAATTAAAAGAACTGCGCATGAAAGTTGGTCTTGTTTTTCAGTATCCAGAGTATCAGCTTTTTGAAGAAACGGTGGAGCAGGATATCAGTTTTGGGCCTCGCAATTTAGGCTTGTCCGACGGCGAGGTTAAAAAGCGGGTGCAGGAAGCTATGGAACTGTTGAAGTTGGATTATAAAAAGTCTGCGCAAACAATCTCCCTTTGATTTAAGCGGCGGTCAAAAGCGAAAAGTGGCCATTGCAGGTGTGTTGGCCATGAAGCCCAAATATCTGGTGCTGGACGAACCGACCGCAGGATTAGACCCGCGGGGACGGGAAGAATTTCTGGAGCAGATAGCTGCGTTACACAAGCAGGGGATGACCATTATCATGGTATCCCACAGCATGGATGATATTGCCCGCTATGCACAGCAAATGATTGTGCTGGACCATGGACAAATTAAATTGCAGGGAACGCCGCAAGAAGTCTTTTCCCATCCTGACGAGCTGGAACAGATTGGCGTTGGCGTTCCAACGCTGACCCGGTTATTGCTGCGGCTAAAAGCGCAGGGACTGGACGTGCGCACCGATTTAATTGAAATAGAAGAGATTAAAACAGAAATTTTACAGGCTTTGGCGGTCAGAGAGGGGCGGCAGACATGTTAAAAGATATTACCATTGGTCAGTACCTGCCCGGCAATTCGTTTTTGCATCGGCTGAGACCCTCGCACCAAAATTCTGGCAGTGCTGTTTTATATGGTTTCGTTGTTTCTGGTCAATAACTTTTGGGGATTGGGCGCAATGTTGCTGCTATCCATTGTGGTTGTGCTGATTTCCCATATTCCGCTGAGATTTTTCTTCCGCGGCATCAAGGCTATCGTGTTTATCGTATTGTTGACAGTAGTGCTGCAAATGTTTATGACGCCGGGGGAACCATTATGGCAGTGGGGATTTTTGACCATCACCAAAGAAGGGATCCGGCAGGCCATCTTTATGGGTACCCGTTTGGTGCTGTTGGTTAGCGTTACTTCTATTTTAACGCTAACCACCACGCCCATTTCCTTAACCGACGGCATTGAAAATCTGCTGAAGCCTTTTCAGCGTTTCGGCGTACCGGCCCATGAATTGGCCATGATGATGACCATTGCCCTGCGGTTTATTCCAACGCTGATTGAGGAAACCGATAAAATCATGAAAGCTCAGGCAGCCCGCGGTGCCGACTTTGAAAGCGGCAATTTGATGGAACGGGCGAAAGCCATGATTCCCCTGCTGGTGCCGTTGTTTTTAAACGCCTTCAAACGGGCCGATGAGTTGGCCATGGCCATGGAAGCCCGCTGTTATCATGGCGGTGAAAACCGCACCCGGTTGAAAGCACTGTGCTATGACCGACAGGATGCGGTGGCAGGCGTATTATGTTTCTGTATGGTAGCAGGTGCCTTTTTGACCCGCTTTATTTGATGGAGGAGCTATGCGTAATATCAAAGCAATCGTTCAATATGACGGCAGCCGTTACTTTGGTTTCCAGGCCCAGCTTGATCCAGAACATCTGCCTACTGTGCAGGAAGAGTTGGAAGCAGCCATCGGCGGATTGCTGAAAGAGCCTACCCGGGTACACAGCGCCGGCCGAACCGATCGCGGCGTACATGCTTTGGGTCAAGTGGTACATTTTTACACCGACTCGATGATTCCGGTAGACAAGCTGGCCCGTGCCATCAATCAGCATTTGCCGAAAGATATTTATATTTTATCGACAGAAGATGTGGCGTTGGAGTTTCATTCCCGCAAAAGCGCTTTGGGAAAACATTATCAATATCGGGTGTGGAACAGTGACGACCATACAGTGTTTGGCAATCAGTATTTTTATCATTATCCAGGCATTTTAGATGATACGCTGATGCAGCAGGCCTGCAAATTACTGGAGGGAACCCATAACTTTCAGGGTTTCAGCGCGGCGGGAAGTACTGTAAAAAAAACTTTGTGCGCACCGTCTATTATGTCAACATGCACCGGCAGGGTGACTGGCTCACCTTCGATGTGTATGGCAACGGCTTTTTATATAACATGGTGCGGATTATGGTAGGCACGATTTTGGATATTGGCTTGCATCGCAAATCGTTGGATGTTATTCCTGAAGTGCTGGCTACACAAAATCGCCACTTAGCCGGACGCACAGCGCCGGCCAGCGGATTATATTTAAAAATGTATTTTACCCTTGACAGCTTTTACCGGATGGGTTAAAATATATGAGTGTGTTTTTTGAGCACACTTTTTTGAGCGCTGTTAGTTCTATGATCCAGAGCCCCGGATCTTAACTATATAAACTCATTTATTATCTAGTATTGTCGATATTCTAAGGAGGGAATACAATGCGTACCACCTATATGGCAAAACCTACTGAGGTTGATAGAAAATGGTATGTAGTAGATGCAGCCGGTAAACCACTGGGTCGTGTAGCTTCTCAGGTTGCTGCAGTTTTAAGAGGAAAAAATAAACCAACATTTACCCCAAATGTTGATTGTGGGGATTATGTAATCGTAATCAACGCCAAAGACGCTGTTTTAACAGGGAAAAACTGGATCAGAAATTATTCCGTCGTCACAGCCGCTATCCTGGCGGTCTGCGTTCTACCAAATATAAAGATTTAATGGCTCAGAGACCGGTTCTGGCTATGGAAACCGCCATCAAAGGCATGCTGCCACACAACCGTCTGGGCAGAAAAATGTTTACAAAATTATTCGTATATGCTGGTGCTGACCACAAACATCAGGCTCAGAAACCAGAAGTACTGGAAATTATCGGTTAAGGAGGAAATGAACAATGGCAAACAATGAAAAAGTGCAGTTCTACGGTACAGGCCGTCGTAAATCCTCTGTTGCCAGAGTAAGACTGGTGCCAGGTAATGGTCAGATTATTGTCAACGGCAAAGATTCTAAAGATTATTTCTGCAAAAAAACGCTGGAAATGATCATCAGACAGCCACTGGTTTTAACTGAAACAGAAGGCAGATTTGATGTTTTAGTCAACGCACATGGCGGCGGAACAACAGGTCAGGCTGGCGCTGTTCGTCTGGGTATCGCAAGAGCTTTATTAAAAGCCGATGCAGAATACCGTCCAGTGCTGAAAAAAGAGCAGGTTTCTTAACCAGAGACCCAAGAATGAAAGAAAAAGAAAGAAATACGGCTTGAAAGGCGCAAGAAGAGCTCCACAGTTCTCCAAACGTTAATTGGCTTCTTATTTCAGGCAATTGCAAAACCTCTCAGAGTTTCTGGGAGGTTTTTTGTTATCCAGAGCAAAAAAAGGACTTGTGGATAAATATGGACAGAAAACCATTTTTCTTTAATTTTCTTTTCATAGGTGATCGGAAGTTTCCTGATGGCTTGCAAAAATGCGAAAAATGCGATACCATATCAAAAAAACGAGTTGTATCATTGCAGGAGCAGAGAGGGAGTACAGCGCAAGTGGAATTAAAAATGAACCAAAAATCGTGGGCTTTCATACGTTGGGCTGTAAAAAGTAAATCAAAGTGAAACAGAAGCCATGACGGCGTTATTTTTACAGCGGGGTTATCAGCTCGGCGAATTTGAGCAATATTGCGATGTGTATGTCGTCAACACCTGCACCGTTACCCATGCCGGCGACCGCAAATCCCGGCAGATGATTCGCCGCGCTAAGCACATCAATCCTCAGGCTATTGTGGTGGTTACCGGCTGTTATGCCCAAACTTCGCCGGAGAATGTGGCGGCCATTGAAGACGTGGATATTATTCTGGGCACCAATAAGCGTCATCTGATTGTAGATTTGGTAGAACAGTTTGACGGGCGGCGGCAGCAGTTGGTGGATGAAAAAAGACAGCCTGACCGATTTCGAGGAAATTACTATGGAACGGGTTATTCAAAAAGCCCGGGCTTATCTGAAAGTGCAGGATGGCTGTGAGCAGTTTTGTACTTACTGCATCATTCCCTATGCCCGCGGACCTCTGCGCAGCCGCAGCATGGCCAATACGCTGCAAGAAGCCAAAAACTGGAGCAGGCCGGATTTCAGGAAATCATTCTTACCGGCATTCATTTAGGCGCTTACGGCAAACCCAGCGAACAGGAGGCGGCGCAGGGCGCTGTGCAGCAGCATACATTGGCCGACCTGTGCGAAAATGCTGCTGGCAGAAACCTCCTTTGCACGCATCCGGTTAAGCTCTATTGAGCCTACTGAGGTGGACGACCATTTATTGCGTTTGTTTGCCGAAAACCGCCGGATGTGCCGGCACTTGCATTTGCCGCTGCAAGCCGGTGACGACAGCGTATTGGCCCGCATGCATCGCCCTTATGATACAGAGCAGTACCGACAGGAAATGGCCCGCATTCGGCAGGCTGTGCCTGATATTGCCTTGAGTACCGATCTGATGGTAGGCTTCCCTGGAGAAACCGATGAACAATTTGCCAACAGTCTGCGTTTCTGTGACGAAATTGCATTCAGCAGTATGCATATCTTTAAATATTCGCCCCGGGAAGGTACGCCGGCTGCCGGATATGCAGAGCAAATCAGCAACGAAGTGAAAGACGCGCGCAGCAAGCAGATGCAAAGAAATAGCTGAAAAAAATATGCTGCATTATATAGCACAGCATTTAGGGCAGCAGGTAGAGGTGTTGATAGAGGAACAGCGGGAAGATGGCCTGTGGCTGGGACATACCGATAATTACCTGCATGTGGCGGTGGACGGCCCCTGTCAGAAAAAATACCATGGTGCTGGTACAGTTGGATAAAATTGATGGAAAACTGGTCAAAGGAAAATTTATTGATTAATTTCTATTTTCTGTCTTGCTTTTGCAGCAGTTAGTCGGTAAAATATTAAAGGAATGTACGGGAGGTGAAAGAGATGGATTGCATTTTTTGCAAAATTGCCAATAAAGAAATACCCTCTACCATTGTTTATGAAGATGAGGACGTTATGGCCTTCAACGATTTAAATCCTGAAGCTCCAGTGCATATTCTGGTGATACCCAAAAACATATCGAAAGTTTGAATGCCGCTTCTGAGAAGGATCAGCGTCTGTTAGGAAAAATTATGCTGACCATTGCCAAAATTGCCGCAGAACAGGGCATTGCAGAAACTGGCTATCGTGTGGTAAACAACTGCGGCGAGCAGGGGGGCCAGACAGTCATGCATCTGCACTTCCATTTAATGGGCGGCAGAGAAATGTTGTGGCCAGCAGGATAAGTTCTTGATTATTTGCGAAATATCTAGTATAATAACATAGATGTTTTATTTGAAGGTCTCCTATAACAGCCAGCAGAGTTGGGCTGTGTAGTATGAGGGGAGGGAAGAACAGTGGGAGAAGTACATGTTGGAAAAACTGAATCTTTAGATAGTGCTCTTCGGAGATTTAAACGTTCCTGTCAGAAATCTGGCGTTTTAGCAGAATGCCGTAAACGTGAACATTATGAAAAACCAAGTGTAAGACGTAAAAAGAAATCTGAAGCAGCCAGAAAAAATAACAAGAGAAGATCTTTCTAATTTTTTTCTGTGATGAAAAGGGATACCAGAACTTGCTGGTGTCCCTTTTTTTAGTTGTGCGCCTACATACATAGAAACTTGCAGGATATTAAAACAGAAGTAGTGAATAAATCCACCTATTTTTGGAGAAATTTTCAAAAAGAACGCAAATTCCTATAGTTTTATGGTATAATGAACAAAAAAGAATGCATATTGCATTCTGTATACAAAAAAACGGAGGAAGAAATGAATCTTACAAGCGGAAAAATTTTTGCGATTTGATGAACTGACACAGGCTCGTAATCATTGCTGGCAGGACAAGCGGCAGTACCAATGCTTTGTAACAGAGGGGCGGCTCCAAGGAGTATGCCAATTGCTGATTTGTGAATGGGGGCAACAACGGGCAGAGCTGTTTCATCTGAATTTTTCAAAGAACGGCGTAAGCAAGCAGAGTTATTTTTATCGGAACAGTCAAATTAAAGAATGGCTGGACAAGATGCAATATCAAGAGATTGCTTACGAGCAAGCATTGGGAATGCTGGGCGATGCAGTACGGAAGAATTATAAATATCAGGAAAAGAACAACTGGCTCAACCGCAATCCGTCGCTGCATTTACAGCGCATTTGGGGCAATGATTTTTATAACAATGGAACCAATAATTTGGTTTGGCTGTTAGCCGGACAGAACATGATGGCCACATTGCAGATTTATTTACAGGCTTTTTACAGAATAAAGATGCGGTGCTGCTTTTATGATTTATTGGCCGAGCAGGCAAAGCCCAAAGAAAGCAGAGATATTTATGCAATGCAGTGGAATCATGTGTTAGAAGAGCTTTCTATTTTTGACGCCGATATAGTGGAAGTGGTGCAGCATAGGGAGATACTGGGGAACTATAGTTTATTTACTACCCTATACGGCGAAAATGAAGCTGGAAAGATTTTGTCTGTAGATTTGCATTTGGAAATGCTGGAGGAACAGGGCGCTTTTTATATTTTGAAGGAGCGCATATTGGAGCCGCGCATTATCTACTGCTGCCTGGCTCAGTAGCGCGTTAACAGAAATTCATGGAAACTTTCTGGTTTGCGCAATAGTTTGGACAAATCAGGATACAAAACGATGTATGAACAATGTTGTTGCTGGCATAAAATAAAAGGCTGACCTCCAAAAGCGAGCAGCCTTTTTATAATGAAGAAATTTTACGGGAGAATTGCGGAAACAAGGAAAAAAAAAGAATGCAGCCGGAAGAAAATTATGATATAGTGTTCATAGTGATATGCAGTTTTGGACTATGAAAGATAGAAGAGAAGATGGAGAGGACAGAATATGGCGAAAATCAGAAAAAGTCGGTGGTGCCTGTTTACACAGTCGCTGTCATTTGGATTTTTGGGCAACCTGCATGCCAGTATAAGCTCAGTCATTTTATTTGGCTGATTTTATGGTCGTTTATGGCGTATAAGTTAACGGGCTTTATCTGGAGGGGGCAAATGGGTGGAAGTGGCAGACCCTGAGCCAGTGTATCAACCCACCGGTAACACCGAGCTGGATGAACTGGTGCTGCAAGGGCATGAGGCCATTCGTCAAATGCGACAGTTGAGCAGTCAAGTGAAGGATAAAAAATCAGCGGTCAAATCGACCGTTTGGAAAGCCTGACAGACAGCATTTTCAACCATGTGGCCAAAAATCCGGGAAAGATTTCTCAAATCCGCAAGTTTATGAATTATTATCTGCCCACCACGCTGAAATTGCTGCATACTTATGCGGAGCTGTCGGCGCAGGGTGTGCGCGGGAAAAATATTACAGCGACCATGACGAAGATCGAATCCATGATGGATACCATTGTGGTGGCTTTTGAGAAACAGTTGGATAGTCTGTTCAGCAGCGAGGCCTTAGATATTTCCACCGATATTACCGTGTTGGAAGGAATGCTGCAGCGGGAAGGGCTGGTTGGACAGCCAATGGGAAGTACAAAATAATCTTGATGATAAAAGGATGGATGTAAGATGGGGAATGGAATACCACAATTAACACTGGAACCGCAGTTGGAAGCCAAAGCGGAAGAAGCGGCGCCAAAAGCCGCTGCAGAAGTAAAAATGGAAGAAACCGTATTGAGCGCGGAAGAAAAAAGCAGGCCGTGGCCGAGTTTGCCAAGCAAATTGACGTAACCAACGCCAATCAGGTTTTGATGTATGGCGCTGGCGCACAGAAAAATATCGCTGATTTTTCCGAAACGGCGTTGAATAATGTGCGCACCAAGGATTTGGGCGAAGTGGGCGAAGCCTTGTCCAGTCTGGTGGTGGAACTGAAAAATATTGATTTTGGTAACAGCGATGAGAAAAAGGGATTTTTCAGCGGTCTGTTTAAAAAGGGAAAAAAATCAGATTGACGAATTAAAAGCCCAATATAGTCAGGCGGAAACCAATGTGGATAAAATCAGCCAAATGCTGGAGCAGCATCAGGTGGTTTTACTGAAAGATGTGGCGATGCTGGACGAAATGTATGAGCTGAATCTGCAATATTATAAAGAGCTAACCATGTATATTTTGGCTGGGCGGCAAAAATTGGAGCAGGTACGGGCCAATGAATTGGAAGCATTGCGCCAGAAAGCGGCGGCCAGCGGCACTTCTGAGGATGCACAGGCCTATAACGATATGGTAAATATGTGCGACCGGTTTGAAAAGAAGCTGCACGATTTGGAATTAAGCCGTATGGTTTCCATTCAGATGGGGCCGCAGACCCGTTTGCTGCAAAATAATGACGCCATGATGATTGAAAAATTCAGTCCTCACTGGTGAATACCATTCCGCTGTGGAAAAGCCAAATGGTGCTGGCACTGGGGATGGAAAATGCCCGCAAGGCTACGGCAGCGCAGGCGGCCGTAGCGGAAATGACCAACGAATTGCTGAAGAAAAATGCCGAAATGCTGAAACAAGGCTCGGTGGAAATTGCCCGCGAAGCAGAACGCAGTATCATCGACATTGAAACGCTGCAGCATACCAATGAACAGTTGATTGCTACCTTGGATGAAGTGATGCAAATTCAGAAAGACGGCGCACAAAACGGCAGGCTGCGGAAGTGGAACTGCGCCGGATTGAAAGCGAATTGAAAGCAAAGCTGACAGAGCTGCGTTAAAGAAGGTTGGGAGCAATTATGAAAGAGCTATTAAAAAATCGGCGTGTGGCCATTGGGATTACGGTTGTGGTAATCCTTCTCTCTACCTTGCTGGGCGCGCACCGCTCGCTGGTGGCCGCCGCTTATCCCATTGAGCGCTATTTTATAGAGGGCGAGGACGGCTACAGCATTCAGCGTGATTTAGATACCCGCGTGGGCTTGGCCCATAATTTGATGGTGGTTGCAGAGCGGTACTTATATGCGGAAGACGCGGCTATGATAGAATTGCAGGACGCAATCACAGTTTTAGAAGAGGCTGACAGCGTGAAAGAAAAATCTGCCGCCAACCAGCAGTTGACAGCGGCTACCGAGCGGGTATATCTGATGTTGGACGATTATAGATTATCCAGCTCCGATGACCGTTACCGCACCCAAATTCGTACCGATTTGGCCTCCTGTAATCAAACCATCAGCCACAATGCTTATAATGAGATGGCGACAGCGTACAATACCGAGGTGCTGGGGAAATTTCCAGCCAATGTGTTGAAACGGGTGGCGTTGGTGCCAGAGTTGGATACTTTTAAATAGGTGTGATCGGTGACATACAAGATAAGGGGAAAAAGATGAAAACATACAAATGGCTGCTGGGCGCCCTATTACTGCTTTTTCTATGTTGGCCAGTCGCTGCCTGGGCGGTGGTGGACGCACCGGCCGCAGGCTATGTTGGCGATTATGCCGACGTGCTGACTGATGAAACAGAGCAATATATCATAGAACAAAGCGCAAAACTGGATCGGGCAACCGGCGCGCAAATTGTGATTGTAACAGTGGATTTTTTGGATGGGATGACTGCCGAAGAATATGCCCATACCATTTTTAATGACTGGGGCATCGGCGATGCCGAAAAGGATAACAGGCTGCTCCTGTTGTTAGCCATCGGTGAAGAGGATTACTGGGCCATGCAGGGGAAAGGTCTGGAAGGCATTTTGTCCAGCGGTGTGTTGGGCGATTATTTATATGAATATCTGGAGCCCGACTTTGCTGCCGGTGAGTATGACGCCGGTGTAAAAAGGTGTTTGATGCCTTTTTAGCCTGGTGTACGGATTACTATCAGTTAGATGCACAAGGCTCGACAGCGGCTGCGCCAAATAACACGACGGAAACGGCACCTATACAGAAAAAAAGCAGTAATCATACAATGGCATGGATCATTGTGCTTTTTTATCATTATCGTCGTGATTATCAGCATGAACAACCGGCGCAAGGACCGTAATCGGAGAAATCCTCCAGGACCGCCCGGCGGCGGACCGGGGCAGAACTCCGGCACAAGACGGATGATAATTCCCCGTGTTCCGCGGGCGTCTATATTCCACCGCAAAATTCGGTTCCCAAACAGAGCGGCAAATCGGGCTCCCAGGGCAATCGCTTTGGCGGCTTTGGCGGTGGCAGCAGTCGCGGCGGTGGAGCAGGTCGTCGTTAAGTATTGACAGCAAAAAGGGAATAGGGTAAAATAAAACGGTATTAGAGGCTTTTAAAATTTTCCATAATAAATATTTTTAATTTTTTTGAGGAGGAAAAGAAAAATGGCAAAAAGAAAAGTACGAACGTACAAAAACGCACGTAAACATTGGAACCATCGGCCACGTAGACCATGGTAAAACCACTACTACAGCAGCAATCACCGCAGTATTAGCACTGCAGGGAAAGCAAAAGTACAGAAATTCGATGAAATCGATAAAGCACCAGAAGAAAGAGAACGTGGTATCACCATCAACACTGCGCACGTAGAATACGAAACCGACGCACGTCACTACGCACACGTAGACTGCCCGGGGCACGCCGACTATGTTAAAAACATGATCACCGGTGCAGCTCAGATGGACGGCGCGATCCTGGTAGTAAGTGCGGCTGACGGTCCAATGCCACAGACCCGTGAACACATCCTGTTAGCACGTCAGGTAGGCGTAAAATACATCGTAGTATGGATGAACAAATGCGATATGGTAGACGACGAAGAACTGTTGGAATTAGTAGAAATGGAAATTCGTGAACTGCTGAACGAATACGATTTCCCAGGCGACGACATTCCAGTTATCCGTGGTTCTGGATACCAGGCTCTGCAGGATCCAGCAGGTCCATGGGGGCGAAAAGATTCTGGAATTGATGGCAGCAGTAGACGAATACATCCCAACTCCAGAACGTGCAACCGACAAACCATTCCTGATGCCAGTAGAAGACGTATTCTCCATCACCGGTCGTGGTACTGTAGCAACCGGTAGAGTAGAACGCGGCGTGGTAAAAGTAGGGGATGAACTATCTATCGTAGGTCTGTCTCCAGAAATCAAGAAAACCGTATGCACAGGGGTAGAAATGTTCCGTAAACTGTTAGACCAGGCAGAAGCCGGCGACAACATCGGTACCCTGCTGCGTGGTGTAGACAGAAAAGAAATCGAACGTGGACAGGTACTGGCAAAACCAGGTTCCATCACTCCACATACCAAATTCACCGCAGAAGTATACGTACTGACCAAAGAAGAAGGCGGTCGTCATAAACCATTCTTTGATGGTTACAGACCACAGTTCTACTTCAGAACAACCGACGTAACAGGCGTTATCAAATTACCAGAAGGCACAGAAATGGTAATGCCAGGCGATAACGTAAAAATGGAAATCGATTTGATTACCACCATCGCAATGGAAGAAGGGTTACGTTTCGCTATCCGTGAAGGTGGCCGTACCGTAGGTTCTGGCGTTGTTTCCAGCATCATTGAATAATCAGCGTTGACAGATTAGTATATCGCAATTAGAACGAGCAGGGCAGAAACTCCTGCTCGTTTTATATTCAGCTTCTCCAAGTCAGGAAAACTTTTTATTGACAGGGCTATGTTGTTATGCTAAACTAGATAGGCGTGAAAAATAGGTATAAAAATAACCTTTTTATAGAATTTCTTTCGGGAGGTGTTGGAAATGCGCGTTGGAATTACCTTGGCTTGTACAGAATGCAAAAGACGTAACTATAGTACGACAAAAAACAAAAAAAGAATAATCCAGATAGAGTTGAGTTGAAAAAATACTGCCCGTTTTGTAAAACTCACACTTTGCACAAAGAAACTAAATAAGGTAGGATGATTGCCGAATGAGTGAAAAACAACCTGAAAAGAAAGTTGGTTTCTTTGCAAAGCCAAAAAATCCAGTAAAGCCTCTCTGAATGAATTGAAAAAGGTTCACTGGCCTACAAAAAAAAGCTGATTACTTATACAAATGTTGTATTAGTAACAGTGGTTTTAATTGCAGCTTTAATTTGGGTTGTGGATTCTATTGTAGGTAAAATTTTTGGTTTATTAATTTAAGTTAGGAGCCTGATTACATGGAAGAAAAAAGCTGGTATGCGGTACATACCTATTCAGGTTACGAAAACAAAGTAAAACCAACTTGGAAAAACGAATTGAATCCATGAATATGGAAGATTATATCTTCCCGGATTATGGTTCCAACAGAAGATGTTGAGGAAAAAAAGAACGACAAGGTAAAAGTCAATAAAAGAAAAGTTTTTCCGGGATATGTTCTGGTGGAAATGATTATGACTGACGATTCCTGGTATGTTGTGCGCAACACAACAGGGGTAACGGGTTTTGTCGGTGCTGGAACCAAGCCGGTTCCGCTGCATGAAGCAGAAGTGCAGACACTGCTGCGGCAGCAGGGATTGAAGAAGCAAGACGGGTAACCGATTATGAAATCGGCGATAATGTAGAAATTTTAGACCCGTCCTTCCGCGGCATGATAGGACGAGTTAGCGCCATTGATATGGAAAAAGGTAAGGTAACAGTGATGCTTTCTCTGTTTGGTGGCCGTGAAACACCTGTCGATTTGGAATATGATCAGGTTTTTAAAGTTTAGATATGCTTGCATATCTAGTTTTAGTGGGAGGGAAACCCCCGTTATACCACATTCTGTTTTAAGGAGGTGCACCAATAATGGCAAAGAAAGTCGTTGGTTTTGTAAAATTGCAAGTGCCTGCTGGGAAAGCAAATCCTGCACCACCAGTTGGTCCTGCATTAGGTCAGCATGGTGTTAATATCATGGGATTCTGTAAAGAATTCAATGAAAGAACAAAAAATCAGGCAGGTTTAATTATTCCTGTTGAAATCACAGTTTACGCTGACCGTTCTTTCAGTTTTATCACAAAAACTCCACCAGCCGCAGTATTGCTGAAAAAAAGCTGCTGGAATTGAAAGAGCTTCTGGCGAACCAAACCGCAAAAAGGTTGCAAAAGTGCCTGCTTCTAAAGTAAAAGCAATTGCTGAAGAAAAAATGCAGTATTTAAACGCTGCTAGCCGGGAAGCTGCAATCAGCATGATTGAAGGTACTGCAAGAAGCATGGGTATTGAAATCGTAGAAGACTAATTGTTTTCTGCCACGTAATGATGTGGGAGGAATTTTCCGCAGAACCACAGAGGAGGAAAAAGAACGTATGCCAAAGCATGGTAAAAATATGTGGAAGCCAGCAAGCAGGTTGAAAAGGAACTTTATACGAAGTAAACGATGCAATCGCGCTGGTGAAAAAAACTGCTGCTGCTAAATTCGATGAAACAGTGGAAGTTGCATTTAGACTTGGCGTTGACCCAAGACAATCCGATCAGCAGATTCGTGGTGCAGTTGTACTGCCACACGGAACTGGGAAAAGCCAGACCGTATTAGTATTTGCAAAAGGCGAAAAAAGCAAAAAGAAGCCGAAGCAGCCGGTGCAGACTTTGTCGGCGCTGAAGATATGGTAGCTAAAATCCAGGGCGGTTGGTTCGGATTTGATGTTGCCGTTGCAACCCCTGATATGATGGGCGTTGTTGGTAAAATTGGTCGTCTGTTAGGGCCAAAAGGTTTAATGCCAAACCCAAAAACAGGTACTGTAACCATGGATGTTACCAAAGCTGTTAATGAAGTAAAAGCTGGTAAAATTGAATACCGTGTTGACAAAACAGGGATTATTCATGCTCCAATTGGAAAAGTTAGCTTTGAACAGGCGCAACTGGAAGATAACTTCAAAACTTTAGTTGACGTTATTGTAAAAGCAAAACCAGCCAGCCAGAAAGGTCAATACATTAAGAGCGTATCTGTTTCTTCAACAATGGGCCCTGGTGTAAAAATCAATCCTTTAAAATTGCAATAGTTTTATTGACAAGCAAGGATGAAATAGATATAATATGAATGCTTAACTGAATAGATTTTCGCTGTAGACAGTAGGTGTCGCAAGACTTAATTTCCTACCGAGGCCATTGTTGCTATGCAATTTCTGCCTTTTGTGTTTCTACGCAAAGGCTTTTTATATGGTCGGTCAGTAATTTCAGTTCTGTATTAATTATAATACACTCGTTAGGGAGGTGCTGAAATGGGTAGTTTAGAAGGAAAAAGGCTATTGTAGCTGAATTAGTTGAGAAGTTTAATACTTCTAAAACAATCGTAGTTGTAGACTACCGTGGTTTAACGGTAGCACAGGCTACAAAATTGAGAAAACAGTTGAGAGAAGCAGGTGTTGATTACCGCGTTGTAAAAAACACATTGCTGACAATCGCTGCAAAAGAAGCTGGTGCAGATGCGCTGGTGCCTACTTTTAAAGGGGTAACTGCTATCGCGTTCGGTGGAGAAGATTTAATCGCTCCTGCACAGATTATCGCAAAATTCTCTAAGGAAAATAAAATCCTGGAAATTAAAGGCGGCCTGTTAGAAGGCGAATATCTGGATCAGGCTGGCGTTATCGCTCTGGGCGAACTGCCACCAAAAAGAAGTTCTGTTGGCTCAGGTTGCTTCTTGTTTCCAGGCTCCAATCCAGAGAATGGCTTATGTATTGGAAGAAATCCGCAAATCCAAAGAAACTGCGTAAGACTGTGCGCATAGTTTCGTAAAATAAATGAAAATAGGAGAGATTACAATGTCTAAAATTCAAACAATCATTGATACAGTAAAAGAATTATCTGTTATCGAATTATCCGAATTAGTAAAAAAGCTTTCGAAGAAGAATTCGGCGTAAGTGCTGCTGCTCCTGTAGCTGTAGCTGTAGCTGGCGGCGCTGCTGCTCCTGCTGAAGAAGAACAGACCGAATTTGACGTAATTCTGACTTCTGCTGGCGGCAACAAAATTGCTGTTATCAAAGCAGTACGTGAAATCACCGGCTTAGGCTTGAAAGAAGCAAAAGAAGTTGTTGACGGTGCTCCAAAACCTGTAAAAGAAAAAGTTGAAAAAGCTGAAGCAGAAGAAATTAAGAAAAAATTGGAAGATGCAGGCGCTAGCGTAGAAGTAAAATAATTTTTTGCAGCAATTGATTTTCTGAGATGACCAAGGGCATTTATTCGATGTGTAAACAAAGAGTAAGTGCTCTTTGTTTTTCCACTTTATCGCAGTTTCCAATAAATTCTGCAACTATTTGTAAAAAAGTGGTTTACAAATTACATAAATTGTGATAGCATATAAGAATATGACTAATAAAATGGATGGAGTTTGCGAAGAATAAACTGGTTTATTTTTGGTAAAACTAATCTAATATAATTTTTTGAAGCAAGGGGTTCCTTGCTGTGCTTGGTTACTCCAAGAGCAACGCTGAAAAGTGTTTTACTCTTTGGAATAGAAACGTTGATTAAAAAACTTTAAGGGGTGAGGAGCATTGGTCAATACGACACATGCACTAAGAGAAAGGCATAGTTTCGCCAAAATCAACGAGATTATGGTTATGCCTAATTTAATTGAAGTTCAACGAAATTCCTACAAATCTTTTTTTCTGGAGGAAGGATTAAGAGAAACCTTTTCAGAAGTTTCTCCAATCCAGGATTTTACGGGAAATTTGGTCCTTGAGTTTGTAGATTATAGTTTGGGCGAGCCCAAGTATGATGTCGATGAATGCAAGGAACGTGACGCTACTTACGCCGCACCTCTACGCTTAAAGGTTCGTTTGATCAATAAAGAAACCGGGGAAGTGAAGGAACAGGAAGTATTCATGGGGAGACTTCCCCATTATGACCACCAAAGGCACCTTTATTATTAACGGTGCAGAACGTGTCATCGTCAGCCAGTTGGTGCGTTCGCCTGGCGTTTATTATTCTGAAACTATCGACCAGGCGGGGAAAAAACTGTATGGCGCTACCATTATTCCAAACCGCGGCGCATGGCTGGAATTTGAAACGGACAGCAACGATAACCTGTTTGTGCGCATTGACCGTACCAGAAAATTGCCGGCTACGGTGTTGCTGCGTGCGTTGGGTTACTCCAGCAATGGACAGATTTTAGAGCTGTTTGACAACGATGACCGCATTCGCATGACCTTAGAACGGGATCATACAGAAACGGAAAGCGAAGCCTTAGTGGAAATCTACAAACGGTTACGTCCTGGAGATCCGCCAACGGTGGAAAATGCCAGAAGCCTGTTGAATTCTCTGTTCTTTGACCCAAAACGCTATGACTTTGCCAAAGTGGGCCGTTATAAAGTCAATAAAAAATTGGGATTGCAGATTGACCCCAAGAAAAAAGTCATCACCCATGAAGATATTATTGAAACAGTACGGTATCTATTAGATTTGATTAAAGGCGTGGAAGGCCATACTGCCGATGACATCGACCATCTGGGCAATCGCCGTATCCGCTGTGTAGGCGAACTGCTGCAAAATCAGTTCCGCATTGGCCTGACCCGTATGGAACGCGTTATTCGGGAAAGAATGACCATTCAGGACTCGGAAAACGTAACGCCGCAGGGGTTAATCAATATCCGTCCTGTAGTGGCTGCCATTAAAGAATTTTTTGGTTCCAGCCAGTTGTCCCAGTTTATGGACCAGATTAATCCGCTGAGCGAACTGACCCACAAGAGAAGATTGAGCGCCTTGGGGCCTGGCGGTTTGAGCCGTGAACGGGCAGGGTTCGAAGTGCGTGACGTACATCCGTCCCATTATGGCCGCATGTGCCCTATTGAAACGCCGGAAGGTCCAAACATTGGGCTGATTAACTCTTTAAGTACCTACGCCAAAATAAACGAATATGGTTTTATCGAATCGCCATATCGTAAGGTGGATAAAGAAACCGGCATTGTAACAGAACAGATTGAATATCTGACTGCCGATGAAGAAGATAAATATATTGTAGCGCAGGCAAATGCTCCATTGGATGAAAATGGCCGCTTTGCTGAGAAAAAAGGTAAATGCCCGTTATGGACACGCCAATGTAGTGGTGGACAGCGAAAAAATCGACTACATGGACGTATCGCCAAAACAGGTCGTTTCTATTGCAACCGCTATGATTCCGTTCCTGGAAAACGACGACGCCAACCGTGCGCTGATGGGCGCCAACATGCAGCGGCAGGCTGTACCGCTGTTAAGAACCGACGCGCCTTATGTAGGCACCGGTATGGAATATCGTGCGGCTTATGACTCCGGCGTTATGGTAATTGCCGAAAACGGCGGTACGGTAGACTATGTTTCTGCCCGTGAAATTGTGATTAAACGGACTGACGGCCGAAAAGACCGTTATAAATTAACCAAATTTGAACGCTCCAACCAGGGCAGTTGTATTAATCAGAAGCCTTTGGTGAAAAAAGGGCAGATTGTGGAAGCTGGCGATATTTTGGCCGATGGACCATCTACCGACCATGGCGAATTGGCGTTGGGCCGCAACGTGCTGATTGCTTTCATGAACTGGGAAGGCTATAACTACGAAGATGCCGTTCTGCTCAGTGAAAAACTGGTGAAAGAAGATTATTATACCTCTATCCATATTGAGGAATATGAATGCGACGCCCGCGACACCAAATTGGGGCCGGAAGAAATTACCCGCGATATTCCCAATGTCGGGGAAGATGTGCTGAAAAACCTGGATGAAAGAGGGATTATCCGCATAGGCGCCGAAGTGCGTCCCGGCGATATTTTTAGTCGGCAAAGTAACGCCGAAAGGGGAAACCGAGCTGACCGCCGAAGAACGGCTGCTGCGGGCTATTTTCGGGGAAAAGGCCCGTGAAGTAAGAGATACCTCTCTGCGCGTGCCCCATGGGGAATCGGGCATTATCGTAGATGTAAAAATCTTTTACCTCTGAAAATGGCGATGAAATGTCTCCAGGTGTGAATCAAGTGGTGCGCGGCTATATTGCCCAGAAGAGAAAAATTTCTCAGGGGGACAAAATGGCAGGCCGCCATGGGAACAAAGGGGTTGTTTCCCGTATTCTGCCTGAATGTGATATGCCGTTCCTGGAAGACGGAACACCAATTGAAATTGTGTTGAACCCATTAGGCGTACCGTCCCGTATGAATATCGGGCAGGTTCTGGAAGTGCATTTGGGGATGGCAGCAAAGGCCTTAGGCATTCGTTTGGCAACGCCGGTATTTGACGGCGCTTCGGAAGAAGATATTCTGGATATGCTGCAGCGGGCCGATGAAGCCAGCGATATGAAATATCCGCTGTCCGGCAAATTTGTGGTGCGGGACGGCCGTACCGGTTTGCCTTTCGATAACCCGGTAACAGTTGGCTATATGTACTATCTGAAGTTGGCCCACTTGGTTGACGATAAAATTCACGCCCGTTCTACCGGTCCGTACTCTCTGGTTACCCAGCAGCCATTGGGCGGGAAAGCCCAGTTCGGCGGTCAGCGTTTCGGGGAAATGGAAGTTTGGGCACTGGAAGGCTTACGGCGCAGCCTATACCTTGCAGGAAATTTTGACGGTAAAATCCGATGATATTGTGGGCCGTGTAAAAACCTACGAAGCTATCGTGAAAGGCGAAAACGTGCCGGAACCTGGTGTGCCGGAATCCTTCAAAGTATTGATTAAAGAATTGCAGAGCCTGTGTCTGGATGTGAAAATCCTCAACGAAAACGACGAAGAAATCGAAATCGGCGAAGATGACGATGATATTGCAGAAACTGCCAAGGAATTGGGCATTGAACTGCCGGCGGAAAAAGCAAAAAGAAACCGCTGAAAAAACAGGTGAATTTACCAATTTCTTAATCGAAACAGAAAATGGCGAGCTGGAAGAACAAGAACCGGAAGAAGACATGCTGGATGAAGAAGATATCAATTTAGACCTGGATTTTGATGTTCATGAGGATTTGGAAGATGTCGGTGATTTCATCTTAGATGATGAATTTTAATAGAACAGATTTTGGGAAGGGAGCGAGCCCTTTGTTAGATGTTAATAATTTTGACCGAATGAGAATTGGCCTGGCTTCTCCAGAGCAGATTAGAGAATGGTCCAGCGGGGAAGTAAAAAACCGGAAACAATCAATTACCGTACATTAAAACCAGAACGGGACGGTTTATTCTGTGAGCGCATTTTGGGCCGACCAAGGACTGGGAATGTAACTGCGGGAAGTATAAACGAATTCGTTATAAAGGCGTTGTATGTGACCGATGCGGCGTAGAAGTAACCCGTTCAAAGTGAGAAGAGAACGGCTGGGGCATATTGAATTGGCCGCACCGTGCTCGCATATTTGGTATTTTAAAGGCATTCCGAGCCGTATGGGGCTGTTGCTGAACATTTCTCCGCGGCAACTGGAAAAAGGTTATTTATTTCGTTTCCTACATTGTTTTTGGACGGCGGCGACACGCCGTTGGAAAAAATGGCGCTGTTGAGCGAAAGCGAATACCGCGACAACCGTGAAAAATATGGCAATGGGTTCCGCGCCGGCATTGGTGCGGAAGCAATCAAAGAATTGCTGGAAACACTGGATTTAGACCAGTTATATGAAGAGCTGAAAGAAGAAGTGCGCACAACCACCGGACAAAGAAATATCAAAGCCGTTCGACGGCTGGAAGTTGTAGAAGCCTTCAAAAAATCCAACAACAAACCAAGCTGGATGATTTTAGATGCGCTGCCGGTCATTCCACCGGAAATTCGGCCTATGGTGCAGTTGGATGGCGGTCGGTTTGCCACTTCCGACTTAAACGATTTATACAGAAGAGTCATCAACCGCAATAACCGTCTGAAACGGTTGTTGGATTTGGGCGCGCCGGATATTATTGTCCGCAATGAAAAAAGAATGCTGCAGGAAGCAGTAGACGCCCTGATTGATAACGGTCGCCGCGGCAGACCGGTTACCGGACCGGGCAACCGTCCGCTAAAATCCTTGAGCGATATGCTGAAAGGGAAACAGGGCCGGTTCCGTCAGAACCTGTTAGGGAAACGTGTTGACTATTCGGGTCGTTCCGTTATCGTAGTAGGGCCGGAACTGAAAATGCATCAGTGCGGCTTGCCGAAAGAAATGGCCATTGAATTGTTCAAACCATTTGTTATGAAAAAGCTGGTCAACGAAGGCTTTGCCCATAACATTAAGAGCGCCAAACGCATGGTGGAACGGTTAAGACCGGAAGTTTGGGATGTCTTGGAAGATGTGATCAAAGATCATCCGGTATTGCTGAACCGTGCGCCTACACTGCACAGACTGGGCATTCAGGCCTTTGAACCGGTGCTGGTAGAAGGCCGCGCTTTGCGGTTACATCCGTTGGTATGTACCGCGTACAATGCCGACTTTGACGGCGACCAGATGGCAATTCACGTGCCGCTGTCTGCGGAAGCACAGGCAGAAGCCCGGATCCTGATGCTGGCAGCCAATAATATTCTGAACCCGAAAGACGGGAAGCCGGTTACCACACCGACGCAGGATATGATTTTGGGCTCCTACTATTTAACCATCGACCGGGACGGCGCTTTAGGCGAAGGCCATCTTTTCAAAGATGATACAGAAGCCTTGTTAGCCTACGATGCCGGCGAAGTGCATTTGCAGGCCAAAGTGCTGATTCGTCAGCCCGACGGCAGCCGTTTGAAACGACCGTAGGCAGAATTATCTTCAACAACGTCATTCCAAAAGAAGTTGGCTATATCAATGAAACGGTAGGCAAAAAAGGCTTAGGCAAAATTGTAGCAAAATGTTACAAGAAGCTAGGCGCCTCCGCCACAGCCCACATGCTGGACGGTATCAAAGCCCAGGGTTATAAATATTCTACCCAGGCCGGCTTTACCGTAAGCTTCAGCGATATTATCGTGCCCGATGAAAAGTCGATATTCTGGCTGCTTCCGATGCAGAAGTAGAAAAATTGAACAGAAGTTCAGACGGGGCTTAATTACCGAAGAAGAACGGTACAATCTGGTTATCAAGGTTTGGAACAAAGCAACAAAGGATGTTACCGACGCTTTGCTGCAGAATTTGGATAAATTTAATAACATCAACATGATGGCTACCTCCGGGGCCCGCGGTAACAACCAGCAGATTCGTCAGTTGGCAGGGATGCGCGGCCTGATGGCCGACTCTACCGGCCGTACCATCGAGTTGCCAATCAAGGCAAACTTCCGGGAAGGGCTGAACGTACAGGAATACTTCATTTCCTCCCATGGTGCGCGGAAAGGGTTAACCGATACGGCGCTCCGTACAGCTGACTCCGGTTATCTGACAAGACGTCTGGTAGACGTTGCGCAGGATGTCATCGTCCGTGAAGACGACTGCCATACCGACAAAGGCTTGCTGGTGGAAGCAATCAAGAGCGGCAATGAAATTATCGAACCGTTGGAAGAACGCATCGCCGGCCGTTATGCCTTAGAACCAGTCGTTCATCCAGAAACCGGCGAAATTCTGGTTGCCGCCAACGAAGAAATTACCGACGACCTTGCCGCTGAAATTCAGAAAGCTGGCATTGAACAGGTTGTAATCCGCAGCGCGTTGACCTGTAAGAGTCGTTATGGCGTTTGCCGTAAGTGCTATGGCCGTAATCTGGCTACCGGCGAACACGTTGATATCGGTGAAGCAGTTGGTATTATTGCAGCCCAGTCCATTGGCGAGCCGGGCACGCAGTTGACCATGAGAACCTTCCATACCGGCGGCGTTGCTGGCGATGATATTACCCAGGGTCTGCCGCGTGTAGAAGAATTGTTTGAAGCCAGAAAACCAAAAGGCCAGGCAATCATTGCAGAAGCCGGCGGCGAAGTGCATATTCAGGATATTAAAAACAGAAAAGAAATTACAATTACTGAAGGCGACGGCGAAGCAAGAGTTTATGCAGTTCCTTATGGCGCTCGCATGAAGGTAAATGACGGCGATATGGTAGAAGCTGGTCAGGAACTGACAGAAGGCTCCATCAATCCCCATGATTTACTGCGGGTGAAAGGCCCTCTGGGTGTGCAGATGTATCTATTGCGGGAAGTGCAGAAGGTTTACCGTCTGCAAGGTGTTGATATCAACGATAAGCACATCGAAGTCATCATACGCCAGATGCTGCGTAAAATCAAAGTGGAAGACCCAGGCGATACCGATTTGCTGCCAGGCGGTCAGGTTGACGTCTTTGAATTTGAAAGCGAAAACGACCGGGTGAGAGCGGACGGCGGTCAGGAAGCAATAGGAAAAACCGTACTGCTGGGGATTACCAAAGCGTCCTTAGCCACCGATTCCTTCCTGTCGGCAGCATCCTTCCAGGAAACCACACGGGTTCTGACCGACGCAGCCATCAAAGGCAAGGTTGACCCGCTACTGGGCCTGAAAGAAAACGTGATTTTAGGGAAACTCATTCCGGCTGGTACAGGTATGAGCCGTTACAGAGGCATAAAAGTTACCAGCGAAGAAGAAAATAATGAATTTGTTCTGTAAATTGTCTTGACAGATACGTGCAAGTATGATAAACTACAGAAGTTCGCGTAGGAATTTTGAAATTCACATAAACAAAAGCTGTGCTCAACGGGCACAGCTTTTGTAGAGCTTTCCGCGATACGCCCGCAAGCGTTGTTTAAAATTTACTTAGTTCTTAATCTTGAGGAAGGAGGTGCAGAGCATGCCAACAATTAACCAATTGGTTAGAAAAGGCAGATATGTAGCAGAAAAGAAATCTACTGCTCCTGCATTAAAAAATAATCCACAAAAAAGAGGCGTATGTACAAGAGTATATACGACCACACCAAAAAACCTAACTCTGCGTTACGTAAAGTTGCCCGTGTTAAATTAACAAACGGTATTGAAGTAACTGCTTACATTCAGGGATTGGTCACAATTTACAGGAACATAGCGTTGTTCTGGTAAGAGGTGGCAGAGTAAAGGACTTTTACCAGGGGTTCGTTACCATCTGGTTCGTGGTACTCTGGATGCGGCTGGTGTAAATGACCGTAACCAGGCTCGTTCTAAGTACGGTACAAAGAGACCAAAAGCAAGCAAAAAATAATGAAAGTCGCTGTTTGAATTAAGGCAGAGAGGGGATAATATGTCCAGAAAAGGTGCAGCTCCAAAAAGAGAAGTTTTAGCTGATCCAATTTATAATAGCAAAAAGTTACTAAACTGATTAACCAAATCATGTTAGACGGTAAAAAGGTGCAGCTGAAAAAGCAGTATATGGAGCGTTTGATATTATTGCTGAAAAAACTGGAAAAGACGCTTTAGAAGTATATGAAGAAGCGCTGAAAAACGTAATGCCAGTATTAGAAGTAAAAGCTCGTCGTGTAGGTGGTGCCAACTATCAGGTACCAATCGAAGTAAGAGCCGATCGTCGCCAGACCTTAGGCATTCGCTGGATTGTAATGTTCGCTCGCAAGAGAGGCGAAAAAACAATCGAAGTGAAACTGGCAAACGAATTAATGGATGCCGCTAACAACATGGGTGGCGCTGTTAAGAAAAAAAGAAGATACACACAAAATGGCAGAAGCAAACAAAGCTTTCGCACATTATCGTTGGTAGGATTTTACTGTTAACTTAAAAAGGAGGAAAAACGGTGGGTAGAGCCTTTCCTTTAGAAAAAAACCAGAAATATTGGTATTATGGCACACATTGATGCTGGTAAAACCACCACAACCGAACGTATTCTGTACTACACCGGCCGCGTTCACAAAATCGGCGAAGTGCATGACGGCGCAGCTACCATGGACTGGATGGTGCAGGAACAGGAAAGAGGGATTACCATCACTTCTGCTGCTACAACAGCACAGTGGCGTGGTCATCGTATCAACATCATTGACACCCCGGGTCACGTAGACTTCACTGTAGAAGTAGAACGTTCCCTGCGTGTACTGGACAGCTCCGTTGGGGTTTTTTGTGCAGTAGGCGGCGTGCAGCCGCAGTCCGAAACCGTTTGGCGTCAGGCTGATACCTATGGTGTACCAAGATTGGCTTTGTCAATAAAATGGACAGAACCGGTGCCAATTTCCTGAGTGTAGTAGAACAGATTAGAGAACGGTTGGGTCACAATGCTATCGCAATGCAGTTGCCAATCGGTGCTGAAGATAACTTCACAGGGATTATTGATTTGGTAAACAATGTAGCCCATATGTTTACCGATGACATGGGTACCTATGATGAAGAACCAATTCCAGCAGACTATGCAGAACTGGCTGCGGAATACAGAGAAAAATTAGTGGAAGCTGCCGCTGAAACTGATGAAGAATTAATGATGAAATATCTGGAAGGCGAAGAACTGACCGTTGAAGAAATCAAAGGCGCTGTTCGTAAGGCCACTTGCGAAGTGAAAATGATTCCTGTATTCTGCGGTTCCGCTTTCAAAAATAAAGGGTACAGATGCTGCTGGACGCAATCATTGATTATTGCCCAGCTCCAACCGATATTCCTGCTATCAAAGGGACTCTGGAAGACGGCGAAGAAACAGAACGTCATGCAAGCGACAGCGAACCATTCAGCGCTCTGGCTTTCAAAATTATGACAGACCCATATGTAGGGAAACTGACCTTCTTCCGTGTATACTCTGGTACATTAGCTGCCGGTACTTACGTTCTGAACTCTACAAAAAATAAGAGAGAAAGAATTGGCCGTATCCTGCAGATGCATGCCAACCACAGAGAAGAAATCGACATGGTATATGCCGGTGACATCGCTGCTGCCGTTGGTTTAAAAGATACTGGTACAGGCGATACCCTGTGTGCAGAAGATTCTCCAATCATTCTGGAATCCATGGAATTCCCAGAACCAGTTATCAATATCGCCATTGAACCAAGTACAAAAAGCTGACCAGGAAAAAATGGGCATCGCTTTGGCCAAACTGGCAGAAGAAGACCCAACCTTTCAAAACCTATACCGATCAGGAAACCGGTCAGACCATTATCGCCGGTATGGGCGAATTGCACTTGGATATCATTGCCGACCGTCTGAAACGTGAATTTAAAGTAGAATGCCAGGTTGGGAAACCACAGGTTGCTTATAAAGAAACCATCCGCAAGGCTGTAAAAGCAACTGGTTTGTTCAAACGTCAGTCTGGTGGTCGCGGTCAGTATGGTCATGCTGTTATCGAATTAGAACCACTGGAACCAGGCACAGGCTTCCAGTTTGAGAGCAAGATTGTTGGCGGTGTTGTTCCAAAAGAATATATCGCTCCAATCGAAGCTGGTATCAAAGAAGCTATGCAGAATGGTATTTTAGCAGGCTACGAAATGGTAGACATCAAAGCTACTCTGGTAGACGGTTCTTACCATGAAGTTGACTCTTCTGAAATGGCATTTAAAATTGCCGGTTCTATGGCATTCAAAGAAGGGGCTACCAAAAGCAAACCCAGTTCTGTTGGAACCAATCATGAAAATCGAAGTTACCATCCCAGACGAATACATGGGCGATGTAATGGGTGATATGAACGCCCGTCGTGGCAGAATCGAAGGTATGGAAGCAAAAGGCAACGCACAGATTATCAGAGGTTTTGTTCCTCTGTCTGAAATGTTCGGCTATGCAACCGACCTGCGTTCTAAAACACAGGGCCGTGGTCTGTACACCATGCAGTCCTGACCACTTTGAAGAAGTTCCAAAAATCCGTAAGCGAAGAAATTATCGCAAAACGTAGAGGCTAATCGCTTCACGATTGAATAGAGGGGGAAAAGAAAAATGGCAAAAGAAAAAAAGTACGAACGTACAAAACCGCACGTAAACATTGGAACCATCGGCCACGTAGACCATGGTAAAACCACCACCACAGCAGCAATCACCGCAGTATTAGCACTGCAGGGGAAAAGCAAAAGTACAGAAATTCGATGAAATCGATAAAGCACCAGAAGAAAGAGAACGTGGTATCACCATCAACACTGCGCACGTAGAATACGAAACCGACGCACGTCACTATGCTCACGTAGACTGCCCGGGCCATGCCGACTACGTTAAAAACATGATTACCGGTGCAGCTCAGATGGACGGCGCAATCCTGGTAGTAAGTGCGGCTGACGGTCCAATGCCACAGACCCGTGAACACATCCTGTTAGCACGTCAGGTAGGCGTAAAATATATCGTAGTATGGATGAACAAATGCGATATGGTAGACGACGAAGAACTGTTGAATTAGTAGAAATGGAAATTCGTGAACTGCTGAACGAATACGATTTCCCAGGCGACGACATTCCAGTTATCCGTGGTTCTGGATACCAGGCTCTGCAGGATCCAGCAGGTCCATGGGGCGAAAAGATTCTGGAATTGATGGCAGCAGTAGACGAATACATCCCAACTCCAGAACGTGCAACCGACAAACCATTCCTGATGCCAGTAGAAGACGTATTCTCCATCACCGGTCGTGGTACTGTAGCAACCGGTAGAGTAGAACGCGGCGTGGTAAAAGTAGGGGATGAACTGGCAATCGTAGGGATTGCACCAGAAATCAAGAAAACCGTATGCACAGGGGTAGAAATGTTCCGTAAACTGTTAGACCAGGCAGAAGCCGGCGATAACATCGGCTGCCTGCTGCGTGGTATCGACCGTAAAGAAATCGAACGTGGACAGGTACTGGCAAAACCAGGTTCCATCACTCCACATACCAAATTCACCGCAGAAGTATACGTACTGACCAAAGAAGAAGGCGGTCGTCATAAACCATTCTTTGATGGTTACAGACCACAGTTCTACTTCAGAACAACCGACGTAACAGGCGTTATCAAATTGCCAGAAGGCACAGAAATGGTAATGCCTGGCGATAACGTAACTATGGAAGTAGAACTGATTACCCCGATCGCTATTGAAAAAGGTCTACGTTTCGCTATCCGTGAAGGTGGCCGTACCGTAGGTTCTGGCGTTGTTTCCAGCATCATTGAATAATTGGGGGCGTGAGCCTTTTGCAGCGGGAGTTTTTCTCCCGCTGCTTTTTTGTGCCTTTTTATCGTGCAAAGTTTATCGCCGCAGCGTAGCAAACAAACCAAACAAAGGTGTAAAGCGTTGTTGACACTTCGATTTCCTGCGACAGTTTCATACTCTATTGAAGGTATCAGGTATCGTTTACATCTCGATTTTTGCAGCAGTTGTCCATGTCAGACAGCCTTTTGTCATTAGTGATTTCTCCCCAAAATTATACCACATTTATGCCCGTGATAAGTTGGCAGCATGATAAAAAGGAGTTGTACCCACGATAGACGGGGTACAGCTCCTTTTTTGTTTATAGATAAGAGTTCTTTAGATATCTAACGCAGCATGGTAGCCCTGATAAACGGCGGCGGTGATATTGGCAACTTTGCCGCAATCGCCGATAACGGCCACATAAGGCGCGCTGTCCCGCAAAGCGTCGACCGCAGCCCTATTTGGCTTTTGCCCCAGGGCGCAGATAACGGTGGAGCCAGCCACGAAAACGTCTTTTGCCGTCAGCGTCAACGCAATGCACGCCGTCGGCAGTGATTTGCTTGCCGGTATGCTGGGTGTAAACCTGAATGTTTTGCGCTGCAATTTCTTTTAACAGCAGCGGACGGTGCCGAATGTTGGCGTCGGGGGCCAGCTCGCCGCGCATTTCGATGAGGGCAACCTGCTTGCCTTCCCGGGCCAGATGAATGGCCGTTTCGCAGCCAGCCAACCCGCCGCCCAGCACAATGACCCTATCGCCGACTTGGTCTTTTTGCTGATAATAATTGTTCACCAAAATCACGTTGTCGCCTTGCAGACCGGGAATAGGCGGCTGCACAGGCAGAGAGCCGACAGCAATAATCAGGGCGTCGGGCTGGATTGCAGCTACCAATTCGGGCGTTACCTCTGTGTTCAGACGGATTTCCGCACCGGCATCCTGGGCCAATTTGGCCAGCGTGTTGCCCAATTGGTACATTTCATATTTAAAAGGAATGGCCTGTTCTTCTTTTAAAATACCGCCGATGGTGTCCGATTTTTCGCAGAGCAGCACGTCATGTCCGCGCTGTGCCGCTGTTTGTGCAGCCTTTAAGCCGCCGGGACCGCCGCCTGCAATCAGCACCTTTTTCTTTTGCGGAGCAGGCAGGACTTCGGTGCCGTCTAGTTCCCGTCCGATGAGTGGATTAACAGCGCAGCGGCGAGTGGAAGTCATGCCCCGTTCAGCCATGCAGGTAAAGCAGCGCAGGCAGCGGACGATATCGGTTTCCCGATTGGCCATTACCTTGCGGGGCAGTTCATGATCAGCTAGCAGGGCGCGGCCCATGTAAATCAAATCGGCCTGACCGGAGGCGATGATTTCTTCCATTTGGGCAGGGTCGTTTAAGCCGCCCAGCGTGGCAACCGGCACCGACACATGCTTTTTGATTTCGGCGGCCAGATACACGTTCACGCCATGGGGCAAAAACATAGACGGATGGGTGCGGCCAAAGCCCTGCTGATAGGTGCCGGCGGAAATATGCAGAATATCTACATAGGGCTCCAGCAGTTGGGCAATCTGAATGCCTTCTTCTAGGGTATAACCGCCGTCAAAAAAATTCGTCGCCGCTCATCCGAAATTCGATGGGGAAGCCCGGACCAACTGCTTTGCGCACAGCCGTCAGTACTTCTTGCGCCAGTCGGACGCGGTTTTCCAAGCTGCCGCCGTAATCGTCGGCGCGGTGGTTAAAGTAGGGCGACAAAAACTGATTTAAGAGCCAGCCGTGACCGCCGTGCACCATAATCATTTCAAACCCACAGCGTTTGGCCAATGCGGCTACGTCGGCATAAGCCTGTATAATTTCCTGCAGCATATCGACGGTGAGCGCCTTTACCGGACGGCCATCGGGACGGGTGCCTTCTGAGGGTCCCCATTGACAGATGGAGGATTTCTTATTTTTATCCTGCATATAGGTTCCGGCATATTGGCCGGAATGGGATAATTCCACGCTGGGAATGGCACCGTGACGGCGAATAGCGTCGGCGGTGAGGGTAAAGCTGGGAATGGAGCCGGGCACCGTGGTATTCAGATGATAGGCGTGGGAGCCGTCGGTATCGGGATGCACCATCACTTCCGATACGGTTACGTTGGCAGTGCCGCCTTTGGCCCGCAATTCATAAAAAGCGCGGGAACTGCGGCCAATACAGCAATCGGCGGTGATTTCCGCGCCGCTCATAGGTGCAGAGCACATCCGGTTGCGAAAGGTCACATTGCCTACAGTCAGCGGACTGCAGAGATGGGGAAACTTGCGTTGCATAAAAATCGCCTCATTTCAAAAATTAAATTCTCTGCAATCAGCGTACCATATTAGAAAAAGCAGTGACAATATTGAAACAATTTATAACCGGTTATAAGCTCGTACCAATTTTCAATGGATACCATGAGAGAAATAGATGGCTCTTTTGTTTAAGCGGAAAGCGCCGCGACTGTAAAAAGCACCTTGCCTTTTTAGACAGTTCTTTTATAATGATAACGTGGAATGAACCCATTGGATTCTGGAAAATTTGTCATCCCGGAAGGAGGCGCTTATGTTTACTACAATACAAAAACGCAATCAATTTCTCATGGTGCTGGCGGTTTCGCTGCTGGCCTGGTGTATGTCCTGCTTTTCATTCAATCCGCAGATGACCGGTTATCGGTGGGGCGTTTCTTTGGCTGGGTATACGGGCTTACAGCTATTGGCGGCAGGATGGCTTTGCCTGGAATTTTGGCAGAAGCAATCCCGCTGGATTTGGGCGTTGGTGCTTTGTTTGTTGCTGACGGTGCCAGCGGTCTATCTGGCTTTGGCTGCCTACCTGGCATACCGCTTTCATTACGGGCAAAATCAGTTGGGAGATTGGTTTCTCTACGGTATACCCCGGCTATTGGATTGCTCTGGCGCTGTCTTTTTTGCCGCCGTTGGCTTTTTGCAGCTGAAACAGAAATGCCGTTGAAGGAGAAAGGTGGAGCCTATGTACTTAGAGTCTTTTACGCTGCCTTCTCCAGATTGGGAGGAACTCTATCGAAGTCCTGAGACAAATTGGGAAATGAAACGCACTTGTTATACGTCCTATTATCCTTTGGGATTTTCCCCGGAGAAGCAACTGACCGAGCTGCGTTTTGCGCCGGTGACGTTCTTGTATGGGGGAAACGGCTCCGGCAAGACAACGCTGTTGAATTTAATTGCGGAGCGGCTGCGCATCAGGAGGGGCACCTATTTTAACCGCAGCAATTTTTTTTGCCGATTATGTGGCGCAGTGCAGCTATGAGGCGCCTAAATTTCTGACCGCCATTGCCGATGCCAGCCGGATGATTACCAGCGACGATGTATTTGACTATCTGTTGGATTTGCGTTGCCTGAATGAGCAGGTGGATTTGCGGCGGGAGGATTTGCTGGCCGAATACACCAAAGAACGACACGCGTCCTTTCGTATGTCTTCGCTGGAGGATTATGAAAAACTAAAGCGAAATAATGCGGCCAAACGCTTGACAGGCTCCAAATATGTGAAAAAACATGTGATGCAGAATGTGCGGGAGCAATCCAACGGAGAGAGCGCTTTTCGCTTTTTTACGGAGCATATCAAAGAAGATGCGCTGTATCTGCTGGACGAACCGGAAAACAGTCTGGCCGCCGATTTACAATTACAGTTAAGTCAATTTATCGCCGATACGGCCCGTTTTTATCATTGTCAGTTTATCATTGCCACCCACTCGCCTTTTTTGTTGGCGATGCCCCATTGCCGCATTTACGATTTGGATGTGGTGCCGGTGACGGTGAAGCCATGGACGGAGTTGGGGCATGTGCGCACCTATTTTGATTTTTTTGAGCAGCATCGGGAGGCGTTCGGCGTAACAGAGGTTGACACGTAGGCAGGGGGAAAGTTGATGACTTCACAAACAAGGACAAAGAAAAAAAATATTGCTGCTGGCAGCCGTCTTTGCTCTGTTGGCCTGCTTTTTTCAGTTTGCCTTAATCGGCTATCAGACCATTGTGCTGGTTTGGCTGGGCTTGGCTGTGCTGACCTTGCTGCTGGGTTATGTTCCGGTACGCTGGGTGCGGCGGCTGTTGCTGGGGCTCACCATTACCAGTGTGTTGGTCTTGGGCGCTATAGAGGTTCCCATTATAGCGGCGGCGCAGGGGATTTCCCCAACGATGCCGATTATTTGGTTGTGTTAGGGGCTGGCGTCAATGGGCGCACACCGTCGCTGTCGTTGCTGAACCGCTTAACAGCAGCGGAGGCTTGGCTGCAGGATAACCCCAACGGCAAGGCTATTTTAAGCGGCGGACAAGGACCTGGCGAGGACATCAGCGAGGCCGGAGCCATGTATCAATGGCTGACCGAGCATGGAATTGCCGCAGAACGGCTTTATAAAGAGGAAAACGTCCGCTACTACCAGAGAGAATTTTCAGTATTCAGCAGAGCTGTTGCGGCAGTTGAATGGCGGAAAACTACCGGAAAAGGTGGCGGTTCTCAGCAGCGAGTATCATCTCTATCGGGCAAAATATTTGGCGCGGCAGGCTGGCTTGGAGCCGTTGGGCGTGCCAGCTAAGACAACGCTGCCTGTCCTGCGGTTGAATTATTTTTTGCGAGAGGGGTGGCGGTGGGGCGGCTTTATCTCCTTGGCTTACTAGGTAGGGCGTATCTTTTTTACTTTTGGGTGCGTTGTTTTCAAATTCGCTTGCTCGCGTACCAAAAGTACGCGTCACTGCGCAAATTTGAAAGCCGCCTTCCCAAAAGAAAAAATCTAACGCCCTAGGGAAGATGATTTCAAGGGCTGCCTTGCTCTATGCTGATGCAAAAAGGGCACATCGCAATTTCCCAATGTCCCAATGTCCTGTGGAGGGGTGCCTTTTTTGTGTTTGGCATCGTTGTATTTGAATTTCTTCGCCTTGCGTATGGCGGTGCAAAGCGGATATTGATAGCAAAAGAATTGTGTAAAACTGGAGAGAAGTATCATGATGAACAGAAAGTTAATTCAAAATATTTTTTACATTTACATATTGGCAGCGGGGCGTTGTGGGGTACTATTGGGCTGTTTTTCAATTATCTGTCCGATTTGGGGCTGGACCGGTTTCAGATTATGCTGCTGCGTATCGGTATTGCGGCGATTTGCCTGGGAATTTATATTTTCTGCACCAACCGGCAGCTATTCAAAATTGAGTTGCGGGATTGGTGGATGTTTTTTTGGCACCGGCATTTGCAGCCTGATGTTTTTAATTATTGTTATTTCACCTGTATCGCCATGGTTTCGGTCTCGGTGGCGGCGGTGCTTTTGTATACAGCGCCGATGATGGTGATGGTCATGTCCATTCTCTTGTTTCATGAAAAATTTACGGTAAAAAAGGCGTTGTGGTGTTGATGACCTTTGCCGGCTGTGTGTTGGTAACCGGCTTGACTGGCGGAAGCTCTATTGGGGCGGCGGGCATTTTAGTCGGTCTGGCTTCCGCTTTCGGCTATGCGTTGTACAGCATTTTCACCACCTACGCCCTGAAAAATATCACAGTATCACCATCACTTTCTACACCTTTGTGTTGGCGGCTTTGGGCACGCTGCCGCTGAGTCATGTTTCCCAATTGGTGCCGATGCTGCAAAAATCCTGCGGTGCTGCTTTATGGCACAGGGCTGGGAATTTTAGCTTGTATGTTTCCCCTATCTGCTGTACACCCGGGGCTTACCGGCGTGGTGGCAAGCCACGCTTCTGTGATGGCAACTGTGGAGCCGGTGGTGGCTACCATCATCGGTGTGGCCGTGTTTGGCGACGTGATGACTGTGGGCAAATTCAGCGGCATTATTTTAATTCTGGCAGGTATTGTGATTTTGAATGTGTCCCTGCCGAAACAACCGGAGAAGCTATAATCCATATATTTAAAACGCTGGCGCTGCTGCGCCGGCGTTTTTTGTTCGGGAGCTTGCCGCAGATATTTTTTTCTTTCTGTGGCATAGCGGTCATGCTATAATGAATGTAACGTTTCGTGAGTTGGCATGGAAAGATTGCAACGAGCGCAATGCGATATCGTTGGCGGTAAAGGAGGAACGATACGATGAGCAAGGTTTACCGCAGGCAGTTGGTGGAAGGTGTCACGATTCCTGCGACTATTCATAATGGTAGTTATTTTTTAATTGATATGGCGGTTTATGAGGACGGCACAGTGAGCTGCTGGCATAAGAGCTATTTGCAGCAGTTTCAGCAGGATTTACGAAAAGGCTGGGTGGTGCCGAAGGTTCCCATAGGGGAAAAGGCTTTCTGTCACCCATTTGGGTAGTTTTCCGGTTTTGGATGCCCGATGGACCTATCATACACAGAGTTTTTATCAACATGTGCAAGATGTGGTGCGCAAGCTAAATCCAGAGATGGCCAATCTGTATCAAACTACACAGCGGGAAATGCAGAAATGGGAAAAAGCCCGTGTGCGTTGGGGTGCCAGCCCGACGTACTGTAAGATTGACGCTGAGATTGGTTATCAGTTGTTGGATGGCCGCAGCTATTATATTTTTTTCGACAGCAGAACGGCTTATATTTGACCACACTGACAGCCTATGCCGACAAAACTGTTCGCATTGATGCGGCTGGAGAGAAATTTTTACAGCAGAAGAAATTGATACTTTTTTACTGACGGCACGCTTTGCACATCGCCAGGAGAGCATGGCGCCTGGGTGATACTGGACGGTTTGGGTGAACTTTTGTTGGGGTCGACGGGGGCCAAGCCTCTTTCTGTGCAGGAAAAACAAGGAGAATTCCACACCATGCTGGCGCAGGCTGCTGGAGAGGAGGATGTGTTGGATCGCTGTATTGCCGCCTATCATGAATATTTAACAGAGCCTGGCGATTGGGCCAGAGAGAATCTGCGCAAAGCCTATGAGGCGGTGCCGGAGCACATGAGAATGTATTTGGGTGATATGGATACACGAGACAGTGACTATATTCGCATTCTGTATCATCCAGAGCAGAAACGGCAGGTGTAGAGAAACGTTTTTTAGCGAAGCTCTTTATTAGATAGCAAATTACAAAATGAGGAGAGGAATGAGTATGGAGTTACGAGAATTATTAGAAAGCATGAAACGCAACTGCATTCGTTTAACCATAGAAACGCCGATGGAGCAGCAACTTGGCAGCAGTCGTTTTGGCGGCACTCCGGATGTGCCGGAGGATTTCATCTGGCCGGTATTTGAGACCGATTCCTTTGATGACGACCAGGTAAAGCCCCGTCCGCTGGCTTTTTTAGCCCAGTTCAACTGTGCGGAGCTGGCAGCTTTGGATACAGAGGAATTATTGCCGAAAACAGGTCTGTTATCGTTCTTTTATGAAATAGATTCCAGCCGTTGGGGGTACGATCCTGCCGATGCTGGCTGTACGCGAGTGTATTGGTTTGCGCAGGCAGATAACTTGAAAGCGGCGGCCTATCCTGCCGATTTGCCGGAGGACTATCGGTTTCCCTGCCTGAAAATTGAAGCCAGAGCAGATCTATCTCTGCCCGATTGGCAGGATTTTGAATTGCAATATGGCAATCTTGAAGCGGATGGTACGCAGCAACGGGGCGGCAAAAGAGAGATAGAGCTGAATTATGATGGATTGGCCGAAGAAAAAAGTGCTGCTTGGCCATGAAGGCGCCAACGGTGGTTCTCAACTATTGGGCTGGCCCTTTGTCATTCAAAATAATATGACCAGAGAGTGCGAGTTGGTCAGCCGCGGTCATTATTTAGGCGGTCTGTGGGAAAAGATTCCTCAACAGGATATAGAAGAAGCAACCAAAAATTCATTAGACAAATGGCTGCTGCTGTTTCAGTTAGATACGGTCACCAGCGGCGATTTTGAGCTGATGTTTGGCGATTGCGGCCTGTTATATTTTTATATCCGTAGAGAGGATTTGGCAAAACGGGATTTTTCCAGAGTGTGGGTAATCCTGCAATGTTACTAGAACTGGTTTTTTCTGTTATGTAACCTGTTTTTTTCTTGTTATGCGTACAAATTTTATAAAGATTGCGGTTCTGGGGCTTACTGTGGGCATAGACCAATAGAGGGGGGAGATACTATGGAATTGTTGGAGCAGTTGCAGGCATGGCATGATGCCGGTGAATATGAAAGGATTATTGAAACATTGGAGGCCATTCCGGCGGAGGACAGAGGCTACCAATTGACGGGACTATTGGCGCGGGCCTATCAGAATGGGGCCAATGGCGATGAGCGTCCTGCATATCATGAGCGTTCACTGGAGTTATTACAGAGCGAGGTGGATGAAACAGATCCGGATTGGAACTTCCGTGTAGGCTTTTCGCTATATTGGCTGGATCAGTATGACAAGGCCATTCCTTATTTTGAACGAATTTTTACGTTGATTGCGGATGATGCGGAAACGCAGACCTTTTGGGCCGACGCGGCCGAATTGTTGGAGCAATGCCGGCAATGGACCAGCCCAATTTATTTGGAACTGTATGAGGAAGCGGAAATGGAGGCGCTGGAGCAGCACATCCATGATTATTTTGGAGAGATAGACACTGTGATGCATGAGATTGCATCGCCGGATATCCATGTGGATATTTATGTGGTGAAGCCTACGCCGGAGCGCAATTATTATACGCTGATTACCGGCGGCATGGGCGCTCACCGCATGCAGGTGCCGGAGGAATTGCAGGAGTATAAGCTGGAGCGAGCTGAAATGATGATTTGTCTGCCGCCTGATTGGAAGCTGGAAAGTGGGGACGAAGCCGATTATTGGCCTATCCGCTGGCTGAAAATTCTGGCGCGGCTGCCGATTATGGAAAATTCCTGGCTGGGCTGGGGACATACCATAGCCAATCCCGGGAGGTGCCCTTTGCCGACAATACTGACTTTAGCGGCGTGATCCTGCTGTCGCCCGGCGCTTTTCCGCTGGAGGCATCGGTTTGTACGATGCCAGACGGCAGCGAAGTGAATTTTTATAACGTGACGCCGCTTTATCGGGAGGAACTGGACTATAAATGTCAAAACAACGCCGACGCGTTATTAGAATTATTGCAGCAGGAGGTGGCGCCGGAGGATTTAACACCGTTGAATTTACAGCGCAAAAATGTTTGCGCTGCCCGCAAAAAGCAGTTTCGTCTTTCCGCTGTGGATATGCGGGACTTCCAGCTTGATATTATGCCGGGGGCTGCATTGCCACCGACCGCATTACGGTAGATGGCTGTAAGGTGGGCTATTGCTATCGGCAGACGCCTGACGAGGGCTGCGAAACCTGGGACAGCGGCTGGCGGTTTGTGTCCGGCGATGAAGATGACTATTATATGAACAATGCGGAAAATTCGGGGATTTATGACTTAAACACCATCTGCAATTATGACGCTGACATTGTGCCGTTGTTGGACGCACCTTATGGCGCAGCCTTTGTGCGGGATGAGGCAGGTCTATTTCAGCCGGTGACCTTTTACAGTGACGAGGATGCGTAAAGCATCGCAGAAAAGGAGAGTGTACCATGACACAAAAACAATGTTCATTACTCAGCGCTGAGGATGTTGCGATGCTGGAATCCTTTGAAGGCCAGTATGCCAGCTACTTTGGCAAAATGAAAGCATACCTGGATGAATTTGTGCAAGCGGGCCTGGAAGCAGGGCGGTTTACCCAGGAGGAGGCTGACGCCGATTTGGAATTAGCCCTGTGGTACGGCTATGCCTGTAACAATCTGGATACCTATGAAGCCTATTATACAGCGGTACAGCATATGGCTGGCGCTGAAAAAAATGCGGCTGGCTGTGGCACCTGGTATTATCGCTATGCTGCAGCGCTGATGTATTGCGGCAAGCTGGAGCTGGCGCTGGAATATGCCGAGAAGGGCGCCAAGGAAGAACCCACCTATCCGTGGATTTGGCTGCCTGTGGCCAAGCTGCGCAGTCATTTTGGCGATATTGACGGCGCTTTGGCTGCTGTGGCGAAGGGCTTGGAGCTGGAGCCCGGCGACTATGAATTTACAACGCTGAAGCAGGAAATTGAGCAGGGCTGTTCTTTGGAGCAGATGGAATATCACTACATTCATGAGGAAAACGATAGAGAATTGCAGGCAGGCGAAGGCGATATTATGGAAATTTGCAATAAGCAGCAATCCATCGCCGGGATGGTGTGCAATCGGGAAAATTTGGCGGAAATTCAACAGTTGTTACAGGCCAGTCAATGGGAAGCCGATACGCCCTATTGCAGCTTCCGGTTTCCGCTGCTGGGCCGCAGCATAGAGGGCGTTTTCTTTATGAATGAAGCGGCGGTGTCCAAGTTAAAGCCCGATTGGGTGGCAGAAATGCTGGAGCTGGTCCGCAACGAGGATGAAGGACTGCGTATTCGTCTGGCTGCCGATGGCTATGGAAATACCGAATTGTCTACCATGAGCTTTCATTGGGATGAAAGCATACAGCTGCTCTATTATAATCCGGAAACCGACGAACAGGTCAGTATGTCTTGGAGCAGAAAACGGGCAGAGGAGCAGGCGGCTGACATGGAAGCAGATAGCGGTCAGTATCCATCAATGTTTACGCTCTATTTGCAGGATGATGATGGTCTGCATTATGCAGAGTGTTGGTTAAGTCAGGAGGGAGAGGAGTATGAAGAGGAGTACAAGGTACATCTGCACAAGGGTGATGTAGGCGATTTGGGTATGCATCAGAAGCTGGACTGTGCTTCTTTGGAAGACTATCAGCAGATTGCCGCAGAATTTTATCAAGATTTTGCTTCGCTGGGCTATGAGCCCTGGCCGGAGGAAGCGATGCAGTGGGTGGTGGTGCAGTTTCCTGTGCATGCTATGGATATGGGCGATTTTAATCCGACACAGGAGGATTTGAATTGCGGGACGCTGCTTATCATATTTTGAATGAAACGCTGGGCTGGTATGGGTTAGGCCATGTGGACGGCTGGGAAATGGGCCGCAGCGTGGACAGTGCCGATGGCAGGGAAACCTATGTACTCAATCTGTATGGCTGCGTGGTAGATGCAGAGGGCAGTGTGGGCATTATCATTCAGGCGTTGGAAAAGCAGTTGGATTGTTCCCGTATGAAGATAGCCACCCGTCAAGCTAGTGAAGAGGCGTATGGGTTGGTGTATGCGGCGGATTGCAGCAACACCTTCTCTTTATAGGACGTGTCTTTTTTGTGTCTAGCGTCGTTGTTTTTGATTTTCTCACCTTGCGTACAGTTAAGTACGCGTCGTTCGAAAAATCAAAAGCCGCCTAGCTAGACGCAAAAATCCGACGTCGGGAACAAGAAAAGCTGACGCGTTGTTTTTAAAAGAAAGAAATTTCAAGCCTGATTAATTATGTGAAACGTGCAAGAAAAAGTCACGATCCTTAAAAATGGTTCGAGAGGTGTCATAGTTTGTCGAACAAATTTTCTTGAAATTTACAAAATATTCCGTTATAATAAATACAGGATTTTAGTTCCCGCCAGGCCGAGGTGCTGAGCGGGGGGGGTATATCAAGTTTGGCTTAGCGAATAAAAGCATTGCTGTGGCGATGTTATCCTTATTTATTGCTCCCAACCTGACAGCTTACGATTGATCTGGGAAGGGAGGCGTATATGCATGGATGAAATACTTGCAGTTTATTATGCAGTTTCTATTCTTTTTTTTGTGCTTGTCAATTCTCCAGAAGCTTAGCGAATTGGTGAAGAGCTGGCATGAACATGTACGTTCCTCGCGTAAAAAGCGCAGAAAGAAGAAATAAAACGAGGACTAGCGTCTCAACCCCAATGACTCGCTAGTCCTCCAACAAAAACCCTGAGCAATGCCATACGGCAGCTCACACTATAAGTATAGTTTAACATCGCGGTTTTTATGTGTCAAGGAATTTGGTAATATTTGCACGGAAAAATCTCAGGGCTGTTCTGTTTTGTAAGCGGCAGAGCAGTTCTTTTTATTAGAACAGCAGTTATCGCAGCTATTGGATTAAAAATGGGAGGATATTTCATGGAGCATGAAAATGTTGATGAAGAACGTTATGAAGCCAATACAGCAGGATTTGACGCCATTGCAGAGAAACTGCATCGTCTCTATCCTGGGCAGGAGGGCAAGTACTACTACGGTGTAATGATTCCTTATATGTTGGGCGGCAATGACCCGTTGGACGGTGTGGAGATTTGGCAGAGTGAGCAGGGGCTTGCCCATTGGCATTATGTAACGTATGGTTTTAGTGAATTGTATGAAAAAGAATCCGAATATTTAGAAGAAAGCGGATATGGGTTTGAGCTGACGTTTCGGTTAAAGCGGGAGATCGGAGAAACAGAACCGCCAGTATAGGCCAGTCAATTTGCTGCAAAATCTGGCCCGCTATGTGTTTTCTTCCGGGAATGTGTTTGCCGACGGCCATCACATGAACTGCAATGGACCGGTGGCGCTGGAAAGCGATACAAAATTGACAGCGTTGGGTTTCCGCGTCGATTCGGAACTGGGCGAGATGGATACGCCCAACGGCCATGTGACCTTTTTGCAGGCAGTGGCCATTACCCACGATGAGATGAATGGGCTGATGTGCTGGTCCGGTTCGCGGTTTTTGGAGCTGATGGCCCAGTATGTACCGCTTTGCATTACCGATTTATCCGTACTTCGTTGATGCATGTTGCAGACTTTCGCGCCGTTTGGCAGCAAGGTGTGGCGCAGGACGGCTCATCCACCGCATTTTTATATTTAGATGAATTGGCGGGTGGCATGGAGGCTGACAGGGTCTGGTTGCAGTTAGGGGCCGGGCATGTGGAAACGGTTTTGAATATGCTGCATGCGCGGGTAGGAAAGGGCCGTGAATTGTATTTGCAAGGGCCGCAGCAGAGGGTTCTTGTACAAGCGGCTCAAGCGGCGGCTGTGCAGAGACATGAAGAAAAGCTGATCCTGGCCTTGACAGCGGAAACACTGACCGAGCTGGATGCAGTGCTGGCGCCCCATGCCGGTACGTATCCGTTAAAAACGGCGCCGCTGGAGATTCGCTTATTGCCAACAAAGATTACAGATGCCCGCGGTCATGTGTTACAGGTGATTGAGTAGGAAGCATATTGATTTACAGTTGCATTAAAAGCGTGTTGCTTTTGCTTGGGCAACACGCTTGCGGATTATTATTGCATTTTCTTCAGAATGCGCAGGATGCTGTGCAGAGATTGCAGCAGTTCCTGTTGCTCTGCCTCCGGCAGTGTGGCGAATTTGTTTTCCAGCGCCTGATGGAGTTGTTCCTTGGTTTCCCGCAGAAAGGCTTTGCCGGCAGGCGTCAGGCGGATTAGCACCAGTTTGCGGTTGGTTTCGTCGTGAAACCGGTCTACATAACCGGCTTCTACTAAAGGGGCAACTGCCCGTGTTGCCTGCTCCTTAGACGATGCGATGTAGGCGGAAACCTGCGTCATGTTCAAGGTGTCGTTTCCCATGAGCGCCAGTAGAATAAAAAACTGGCTTTTGGTGACATGGGGAGGTTTTTTTTCAAGTTTGTTCAAGACAAGTCTGTGATACATCGGCATCATTTCCAGCAAGGCGGAGATGGATGTATCGACGGAATGCGTATCCAACGGGATCACCTCTTCTGTTTTGTTGCTCTTAGTATAACTTTTATACTAACAAAAGTCAACAGTTGACAAAAATCAATAATTGATATAGAATAATAATTGTGACAAATAACTGGGCGAACATCTTATGCAGGAGGTAATCGGGTATGACCAAAAGAACGATTTGAAAACTTATGTGGCGGGAAAAGCGGAGATTTGCCAGAAAAATTGCCGGATTGATTATAATTTATATGATGAGTACGGCGTAAAAAGGGCCTGCGAGATAAAAACGGCATCGGCGTACTGGCCGGATTGACGAAAATTTCTCATATTCAGGCCTATCAGCTTGACGAGGCGGGCAATAGGATTCCCTGTGACGGCAAACTGCTATATCGCGGCTATAATATTATGGATTTGGTGCGCGGCTTTGTGCAGGAGCAGCGCTTTGGGTTTGAGGAAACCACTTATCTGCTGTTGTTTGGTCAGTTGCCCAATCAAAAAGAATTGCAGCAATTTACCAAGGTGCTGGCGCAAATGCGAACACTGCCCACCAACTTTACCCGAGATGTGATTATGAAAGCGCCCAGTAAGGATATTATGAACACGCTGTCCCGCAGCATTTTAACGCTGGCTTCCTACGATGACAATGCCTCTGATTTGGCCATTGACAATGTGATGAGCCAATGCTTGATGATGATTAGCGTGTTTCCGTTGCTGGCCGTGTACGGCTATCACGCCTACAATCACTATGAATGCGACGAGAGCCTGTATATTCACCGTCCAGATCCTAAATTGGGAACGGCGCAGAATATTTTGCGCATGCTGCGGCCTGACAAAAAATATACCGATTTAGAGGCTCATGTGCTGGATATTGCGTTGGTGCTGCATATGGAACATGGCGGCGGCAACAATTCTTCCTTTACTACCCATGTGGTTACTTCGTCCGGCTCTTATTCCTATTCGGTGATTGCGGCGGCGCTATCTTCGTTAAAGGGGCCGAAGCATGGCGGCGCTAACATTAAAGTTGTGGAAATGATGAACGATTTGAAACAGCATGTGTCAGATATCACCGATAAGGAGCAGGTACGGGCTTATCTGGAAAAGGTGGTTGATAAAGAGGCCTTTGATAAGAAGGGCTTGATTTATGGCATGGGCCATGCTGTCTATAGCATTTCGGACCCACGGGCGCAGATTTTTAAAGGCTTTGTGGAACAATTGGCCGACGCCAAGGGCCGCCATGCCGATTATGCTTTGTATGCCATGGTGGAGGAATTGGCGCCGCAGGTTATTGCGGAAAAACGAAAAAAATCTACAAAGGCGTTAGCGCGAATGTAGACTTTACAGTGGTTTTGTGTATAATTTGCTTGGTATTCCAGAGGAATTATATACGCCTATTTTTGCCATGGCCCGTATTGTAGGCTGGAGCGCACACCGGTTAGAGGAATTGACCAATGTGGATAAAATTATCCGTCCTGCTTACCGCAGTATTGGAGAAGAAAAAGGACTATTGCTGCCTGACAGAGCGGGTATAGCGGCGCGTAAGTTCTGCAAACCTAACGGTTGTCTACTTTTTCCGGGTACAAATCATGGTTGGCCAGCCGGTTGAAGGCCACTTCCGCCCATGGGGTGCCCGCTTTGCCGTAGTTGCAGTAAGGATCGATGGAAATGCCGCCGCGGGGCGTAAATTTCCCCAAACTTCAATATATTTGGGATCCATCAATTGGATTAAATCATTCATAATAATATTTACGCAGTCCTCATGAAAATCGCCATGGTTGCGGAAGCTGAACAGATAGAGCTTTTAATGATTTGCTTTCTACCATCCGTTCTCCGGGCACGTAGGAGATATAGATGGTGGCGAAATCGGGCTGTCCGGTCATGGGGCAGAGGCTGGTGAATTCGGGACAGTTGAATTTGACAAAATAATCACGGTTGGGATGTTTGTTGGGAAAGGTTTCTAATACTTCCGGTGCGTAGTCATTGGGATATTTGGTTTTTGGTTGCCTAGCTGGGTAATTCCCTGCAATTCTTGTGCAGTTCTGCCTGCCATAGAAAACACTCCTTTGCTTGTGATGTATCTTACAAAACTATAGCAAATCCGCCGGCTTTTCGCAAGAACATTTGCGGTGGGATTTTGCTGGAACAGGAGGCGGTACGTATGGATAGAAAAAAGAAGAAGCTGACTGCCGGTGCGGCGGTTTTGTCGGTGGCTGGCGTTGCCGGAACCATGCTCTGGCAGAAAAAAAGGATGTGCTGAAGGCCATTGCCCAACTGCGGCGGTATCCGGAGGGCTGGATGCTCATTCAAAAGCGTCCGGAAATTTTTTCTGACGAAGATGACGGAAAAAAGCAAGAAGAATTTGTTTGAATATTTAGCTCAGAGTCGGTGGCGGTTGGTGGACCAGGTAGCCGACGGTTATTTTTGGATGAATGAAAAGGAAGAAATCCTGCTGCTGACCCAAAAGAAAGTGATGAAAAATTATTGGAGCTGGACGGCTTCCCGGCCTTTCTTTGACGAGGCGGCGCAAGCTGAAGAAAGCGTTGCCGCTGAGGAAAACACAGCAGAAGACAGCGCCGACAGCGAGAAATCGTTATAAAAATATGCCATAGCGCAACAGGCTCGCTGTCGCGCTATGGCATATTTTATGCGGGTTTACTGTGGATTTTGTGCGGCCAAATACTGATTGACGCCCAAGTAGATGGCCCATGCCAATTGCTGCTGATAAGCAGGATCTTGCAGCTTAGCGGCTTCTTCGGCGTTGGAGAGAAAGCCGCATTCTACGATTACCGTAGGCATGGTGGCATTTTTAAATAAATAGGTGTCCTCCCGCGGCAGCGCTTCCCGGTCATGGTCGCCCAGTTGTTCAATCAGCATTTGTTGGATGGCTTGGGCCAGCGCTTGACTTTCCGGGTCCTCAGGATTGTAAAAGGTTTGGGCGCCGCTCCATTTTTCGTTGGGAATGCTGTTGCAGTGAATGGAGATAAAATAGTCGGCTTTGGATTGGGCACCAATTTGAATGCGCTGTTCTAAATCGGCTCGCTGCTGCAGCAATAGTTTTTTCTTCTTTGCTTTCCTGGGGAATTAAGTCGGTATCGGTGCGGCGCGTCATTACCACAAGGGCGCCGGTTTCTTCCAACAACTGATCTAGCTTTAAGGCGATATCCAGGTTGATGTCTTTTTTCTAAAATGTTGCTTTCATTGACGCGGCCGGGAAAGGTGCCGCCATGGCCGGGGTCAATCAAAAAGTTTTTTCTGCCATTACCCAGGATAGGGTCGGCGAGGTGGTGGGCTGGTTGTGCAGAATTAGAAACGTGCCGCCAATTACAATCAGCGCACAGATTGCAACTACGGTATAAAAACTGCGCCGGCGAAAGAGCAGAAACATGATAAGTCCTCCTTTACAAATCGTTGGTTTGCTAATAAATATGCTGAGTTGTGGGCAAGTATGCAGCAATTTTCGAGACACTGGATATTGGTGCCGACAGAGTTATGGACATAAAAAGGCCGCAACCAGTGTGGCGTGTTCATCGCTTTTGTGTGGATAAGTAGCACGAAAAGACCGCTTGCTTTTACGGAAACGTGGATAAATTCACAGAAAAAACTGAAAATTATCCACAATTCGTCGCTTTTTTGCCGGCGAATCTGTTATAATGAAAGATACTTAAAATGATGGAGTGGTCAAGATGCCAGAACCGATTAACGCGGTGTATATCCATATTCCGTTTTGTTTGAAGAAATGTCATTATTGCGATTTTCTCAGCTTTGCCCAGCCAGAGCAGATGGAGCAGTACGTGTCGGCTCTGCTTGTGGAAATGCAGTTGGCGGTGCAGCGTTATGCAGTGCAAGCCAAAACAATTTTATCGGCGGCGGCACACCGTCCTGCCTGCCGGAGCCGTTGTTGGAGCAGGTACTACAGGCGGTGCAGCGGTATTTTGTAACGCCGGCTTTGCAGGAGTATACGCTGGAAGCCAATCCGGGAACCTTGTCTGCGGAAAAGCTGCGGCTCCTGAAACAATATGGCGTAAATCGTTTATCCTTAGGCGTACAAAGTGACAACGCAGAGCAACTGCAACTGTTGGGACGCATTCACAGTTTCGCGCAGGCGAAAGAGGCGGTGCAGTTGGCCAGGAAAAGCGGGCTTTTTCCAATCTGAATTTGGATTTTATGTATGGCCTGCCTGGGCAGACCTTAGCGCAGTGGCAACAGACTTTGACGCAGGCGTTGGCTATGGCGCCGCAGCATTTGTCGCTGTATCAGTTGAAAATTGAAGAAGGCACCCGCCTGGAAACGTGGCTGAAGCAGGGAAAAATCAGTGAATTTGATGATGAATTGGCGCTGCAGATGTATCGTCTGGCGCAAACCATGTTGGCTGAGCAGGGCTATATCCAGTATGAGATTTCCAATTATGCCCGGCAAGGCTTTGCCAGCGCCCATAATCAGGTATATTGGCGCACCGAAAATTATTTGGGCGTAGGGCTGGGCGCTTGTAGCTGGGTACGTCCGCTGCGGTGGAACAATCAGTTTGACCTGGCGGCGTATACGGCGCAGATTGCTGCCGGTGAGCTGCCGCAGCAACAGCCGGAACGGCTTACAGAGCTGGAACAGATGGAAGAAACGGTGTTTATGGCGTTGCGCATGAATTGCGGATTGTCTAAGGCAGTATTTGCGCAGCGTTTTGGAAAGCCGGTAGAGACGGTATTTGCATCTGCTTTGCAGCGCTGCATCGAGCAAGGTTGGTTACAGGAAACTGCCGACGCCTATTATCTGACTGAAGAAGGACGGGGTTTGGGCAATTTGGTTTTTCTGGAATTTATCCAATAAAGTTTATCATAAAGGGCAGAGAAAAAAGTTTCATAAAAAATGTTCTTCTGACACAATCTAAAGAATGGCTATTGTGTTTTTATGATAGTCGTGCTAATATAATTATATAATCTAGTTTTTAAACCAGATTATATAATTAAAAAATATGGAGGCGTTTTTTATGTCACAATATTGGATGAAAGCCAGAGAGCCAATCAGCAGCTTTACTCACATGTTGGGCGCAGTCTTTTTGCTGTGGCAACGGTGCTGCTAATCGGAAAAACATTGACGTTGCCGGATTGGTCGGTAAAAATTTTGGTGGGGGTTATTTTATTTGGCTGCTCCTTAGTGGCTTTGTATGCAGCCAGCTCCATTTATCATTTTTCAACGGATCGGGCAAGAAGCTGTTAATTTTGCGGAAGTTGGACCACGCCATGATCTATGTGCTGATTGCAGGCACCTATACGCCGGTTTTATTGAAATATCTATCTGGCTTGGAAGGCTGGATTTTCACCGTCGCCATTTGGGTTTGCGCATTGCTGGGCATTGTGATAAAATTGTGCTGGTTTTCCGCGCCGCGCTGGCTGCAAACGGTTTTATATATCGCCATGGGTTGGGCGATTTTATTTGATATTTCCATTTTCCAGTCTATGAGCGGTGCAGCGGTAGGTTTGCTGGCTGCCGGCGGTCTGAGTTATACGGTGGGCGGCGTGATTTATATGCTGAAAAAAGCCTAATATCTCCGCTGTGTTTGGTTTTCATGAGCTGTTTCATATTTTTGTGCTACTGGGCAGTTTGTTTCATTTTTTGATGATTTTTCTTTTATGTGGCGTAAACGTGTCCACGATTGGCAGGGCGATTACATGAATTTGGTGTAATGGCCCTGTTTTTATTTTATAGAAACAAATAAAAAATGGATACGAAAAATTGCTATGCCGTAGAGAAAATGATAGACATTTGTGGGTTGGCAATGGTATAATTTATAAGTTATAATTTCCACAAAAAACGTGATTTATTTGTGAGATGAAACCATTTTTTGAGAATAGATAAAATATGGATAAAAACATAGAAAAATCGGACGATTGGGGAAGTCTGAGGGAGGGTATACATATGGTCGATGAGCAGATTGGCGGCAGGTCAAAAATTTTAATAGTCGATGATTCGGAAATGAATCGTTCGATTTTAGCTGATATGCTTGGGGACGAGTTTGAAATTATAGAGGCGGCTGACGGCGTGCAGGCTATTGCGATGCTGCAGCGGCTGCAGAATGAAATATCTTTGGTGCTGCTGGATATTGTAATGCCGCAGATGGATGGCTTTGCGGTGTTGACGGTTATGAAGCAGCAGCATTGGCTGGAGGATGTGCCCGTTATCATGATTTCTGCGGAAAATACTTCCTCCTATGTGGAAAAAGGCTTATGAGATGGGTGTAACCGATTATATCAGCCGGCCTTTTGACGCGCTGGTGGTACATCGCCGTGTGGTGAATACCATTATGCTGTATGCCAAGCAGAAAAAATTGGTGGGCATGGTAGCGGATCAAATTTATGAGAAGGAAAAAAGCAACCGGCTGTTGATTAGCATTCTCAGCCATATTGTCGAATTTCGTAATGGAGAAAGCGGTTTGCATGTTTTGCATATCCAGAACATTACCCAGCTATTGCTGCGGCAGCTCATGCAGATGACGGATCAATATCATCTAAGCAGCGAGGACATCTCGTTAATCAGCACAGCGGCTGCGTTGCATGATATTGGAAAAATCGCCATTCCCAGCGAAATTTTAAATAAACCGGGACGGTTGACGGCAGGAGAATGTGAAAGTATGAAAACCCATTCCACCATCGGGGCTTCCATGCTGGAACAGTTGCCTTTGCGGGAGGAAGAACCGCTGGTGAAGATTGCTTATCAGATTTGCCGCTGGCATCATGAACGCTACGATGGATGCGGTTATCCCGATAAGCTGCAGGGCGAGGAAATTCCCATTGCGGCACAAATTGTGGCGTTGGCTGATGTGTATGACGCGCTGACCAGCGAGCGGGTTTATAAAAAAAGCGTTCTCCCATGATGAGGCCATACGCATGATTTTGCATGGGGAATGCGGCGCCTTTAATTCCCTGCTGCTGGATTGTCTGCGCGCAGTGGCAGAGCAGATGCAGGCAGAATTAGACGGGGAATTTTACATTCAAAAAAAATCAGAAAGAGATAGGCAAAATTACAAAGGATATGCTGTATTATAAAGAGCTTTCCGCTTCGGAGCGCACCTTGCGGCTTTTAGAGCATGAGCGCAATAAATATCGTTTCTTTGCCTCCATGTCCAATGAAATTCAGTTTGAGTATACCGCCAATCCTTCTATGGTGACGATTTCCGACTGGGGCGCTGCGCAGTTGAAATTGCCGGAAATTATTCTGGAGCCGGAGCAGGATGAAGCGGTACGAGACGTTTTAGCGTGGAAAATATGGAAGGGATCTCTGCTGCACTGCGGCAGACAACGCCGGAACAACCGATTATTCAATATGATTGCCGCATGGCTTTGAATGGCGCGTTCCGCTGGGTTCGTATGATTTGCCGGGCTACCTGGTCGGCGGAAGAACCGGCCCAATACATGGGCGCTCTTGGCAAGGTTGTGGACATTCATGAGGAACGCCAGCGTCTGTTGGATTTGGAATACCGGGCTTCGCATGACGGCTTAACAGGGTTGGCCAATGCCGCATATGCGAAGGAACGAATTACAGAACAATTACAGAGGCAGCCTGAAAAACAATTTGTATTATGTATATTTGACTTGAACTTTTTAAATCGGTCAACGATATCTATGGCCATGTTTTTGGCGATGATGTGCTGCAATATGTGGCGGAACGGCTGCGGCACGATTTGGGCGATTTGGGTTTTTGCGGCCCGTGTCGGCGGCGATGAGTTTTTGCTGTTCCTAGAATATCCAGAGCATTTAAAAGAGCTTTTGCAGCGAATTTTTAATACGCTGACTTGTCAATATAAGGGCTTTTCTCTTTCCATCAGTATGGGCGTGGCTTGTACAGATGTGGTGGAGCCTACCTATGAAGCGTTATTCCGGTGTGCCGATTTGGCTTTATGTATGGTAAAACGGAAAGCGCGGGGGTACGTATTGTATCTATGAGGAGCAGTTGCAGGAATTGGGTTTGCACGAAAACAGTTCTGGACAGGAAACGGTACAGTAGCGTTCAGAGCATGGAAAGGATAGATTGGAACTATGACAGTGAAAGAGTGTTATACAAAGCTGGGCGGCGATTATGAAGGGGTCGTGGGCCGTTTTCGCGGGGAAGAACGTGTGCAGCGGTTCGCGCTGAAATTTTTGTCTGATTCCAGCTATGAGGAATTGTGTCAAGCGTTGGAGGCGCAAAATGTTGCCGACGCTTTTCGCGCAGCCCATACGCTAAAAGGCGTGGCGCAAAATTTAGGTTTCACCCCTTTATATCAATCCAGTCATGAAATGACAGAAGCGTTGCGGGACGGTCATCCCGGCGATGTGTCAGCGTTGTTGCAGCAGATAAGGGCCGATTATGAGCAGACGGTTGCTGCGCTGAACGGATTGAAAGCAGAGCAGCAGGGGTAAAAAGGTGGTTGCTGCATGGAAGAAAAAAAATTTACAGGAGCTGCAAGCCGCCTATACCTTGCTGCAGGAGGCTAACGAAAAATTATACAATAGCATAAAGGCCTTTCAAATTGCCGCAGAGGAAAGCGGCAGTTTGGTATTTACCTACGATACGAAAAAACAGATGATTTTGGTCGATGAGAAAACAGCCCGGGCGTTTCAGGTGGAAACTGTGCAGACGGGCGTTCCCTACGAAATGGTCAAGCGGGGGAATTGTATCGCCGGATAGCCAGCAGGAATATCTGCGTATCCATGAAGCCATGATACGGGGCGAAAAAAGAAGCAGAGGGAATTGTCAAATTAATTCCAGCCGACGGCGTGGAAGTGATTTATGATTTAAAGTTTCGTGCTATTTTAGATGAACAAGGCGCGCCCAACGGAACAGCGGTAGGAATTTATCGCAATATTACAGACCGTTATCTGAAGGATTTGGAGATGGAGCGCTATCAGCAAATTGTAAATTCTTCAGAGCGCGTTACCTTCCAGTATGATGTGCGGCAGGATTTGATGATTTTTTACACTTCGACGCTGATAGACGCCGATTATCAGCAGAAAGAATATCATTTGGAGCATTATATGCAGCGGCTGCAAAAAGGCGAAGTTTGTCCTGAAAGCGATATTCCTGTTTTGTATGAATTGTTGAGTCATGGCGCAAAAAACCAGTGCAAATTCAGATGTTCAGCAACCGCACAGGAAAAGCGCGCTGGTGTGCGCTCACCGGTTTGGTTGTGGAAGAAAACGGCATTGCCAGCCGCGTGTTCGGCACCATCGCCGATATTACCGATGCGAAAGAGCAGGAGCAGTCTTATCGCAAATTGGAACGGGTTTTGCGCTGTTTGAAAGACGATTATATCGGCATTTTTGAAATAGATTTAGAAGCTGATACTTATACGATGCTTTCTTATAACGACACGGCAGACCGAATTGTAAGGCAGTTTCCTGAAAGAGACTGTTACAGCCAGACTTTACAGTGGGTAGCGCCCTTATTGGTGGCTGCTGAGGACAGAGAATATTTTTTGAATTTTTGCGATTTGGCCTGCCTGCGGCAGGTATTGACGCAGGAAAAACGGGTGGAGGTAGAATACAGAACCGTTCTGCAGAAGAACACCTGGCGGCGCAGCATATATCAAGTGGCCGAATACCAAGACGGAAAGCCTGTCAAGGTCATACTATATTATATGGACATTGACCAGATGAAAACAGAAAAATTGCAGCAGCAGCAGGCGGTGCAGGAGGCGTACGCTTATGCGGAGGCAGCCAGCATTGCCAAAACCGAGTTTTTATCGCGGATGAGTCATGATATTCGCACGCCGATGAATGCCATCATCGGAATGACGGCCATTGCCAGCACCCAGATAGAAAACCAGGAACGGGTGCGGGAATGCCTGCAAAAAATCTCAGTCTCCTCTAAACATTTGCTTTCGTTGATTAATGAAGTGCTGGATATGAGCAAAATTGAATCGGGCAAACTGGAACTGCGGGAGGAAGCGTTTCATATTGCAGACCTGATTGATAATATGGTTACCATGGTACTGCCGCAAATTCAGGAGCATGGCCATCATTTGCAAATCCATGCGACCAATCTGCAGCATGAATGGGTCATCGGGGACAGCATGCGAATTCAGCAGGTCTTTGCAAATTTGATTACCAATGCGATAAAATACACGCCCGATGGCGGTGAAATTGCCGTGTTCCTTCAAGAACGGCCGGCGAAAAAATCCCCAGTATGGCCAATATGAATTTATGTTTCAGGATAACGGCATCGGCATGACCGAAGAATTTTTAAAGGTGCTGTTTGAGCCGTTTACCCGTGCAGAGGACAGCCGCACAAGCAGAGTGACCGGCACCGGCTTGGGCATGACCATCGCCCGCAATTTAGTGCGGATGATGGATGGCGATATTCAAGTATCATCTACGGTTAATCAGGGCACCCAGTTCACAGTAACGCTGCAGTTGAAGCTGCAGAATTATGCCGATGACGCAGAGGATTTACGAAATCTGTCGGTTTTGGTGGTGGATGATGATGGGGCTGTCAGTGAAGGTGCCGCTATCATGCTGCAGGAGCTGCAGATGTCTGCCGAATGGTGCTTATCGGGACAGGAAGCAGTGGAGTTGGCGACGCGCCGTCATAGAGAGAAGGGCGGGATTATTTTGCTGTTCTGCTTGACTGGAAGATGCCCGGTATGGATGGCCTGCAAACGGCGCAAGCCATTCGTCAGGCGGTGGGCAATAGCGTGAAGCTGGTGCTTGTGTCCGCCTACGATTTATCGGAAATTGCGCTGGACGGTTATACCATAGGAATTGATAAATTTATTACGAAGCCGCTTTTTAAAAGCAGACTGATTGGCGTATGCAGAGAATTGCTGCATAGCGAGCAGCCTGTCGGCACTGGTGAACTTCTGATGCGAAACGCAGAAGCTTTTTCCAACAAGCGGGTGCTTTTGGTGGAGGACAATGAGCTTAATGCGGAAATTGCCAAGGAGATTTTAGAAATGTCCGGCGTACAGGTTGCATGGGCGAAAAACGGCGCTATTGCGGTAAACTTGATGAAGGCTGCTGCAGAGGGCTATTATGATATGATTTTCATGGATATTCAAATGCCGGTGATGGACGGCTATCAAGCTGCGGTTGCCATTCGCAACCTGAACCGAAAAAAGATGTAAAGACGCTGCCCATTGTAGCGATGACCGCCGACGCTTTTGTGGAAGATATCCATCGTGCCCAGGCGGCAGGGATGAACGAGCATATCCCCAAACCGATTGATTGCGGACAACTGGAACAAATTTTACAGAAATATTTAGCTGAGTGAAGGTGGCTGCGCCACAGTTTTTGAGCGGTATTTGTGCAGAAATATGCCAGAAGGCTGATTGAGCGGGAGGGCAGAGATAACATGATAAAACCAGAACAGACCGATGAAATTTCTGTAAATCGAGAGCAGCAGTTGGAAGAAGCGCTGCTGCAAAAGGAATTATTGTCCAGCATTTTTGATACGGTGCCTTGCGGCATTTTACGTTTAACAAGAAAAGGGGCAAGTTATGGGTTAATTTCTATCAATCCGGCGGCAATCCGTTTATTGGGTTATCAGGAAGTGGAGCTTTCTCAACTGGATTGGAGTAGTGGGATTGCCGATACAGTCCTTGCAGAGGACTATAAAATTCTGTTAGATTCCTATCAAAATCTGCAAAAACAAGGCGACAGTCTGGAGGTTGCCTATCGGGTACGCTGGCAGGACGGCAGTATCCATTGGCTCAAAGGCAGCAATTCGATTGTTTCTGATTGTGACGGCGTCCAGATAATACAGCGCATGTTTATTGATGTGACAGAAAGCAAAGAGTTGCAGGAACAGCTATGGCGGGAGCAGGAGATGTACCGTCTGGCTATGGAGAGCAGCTCCGATGTGATGTATGAATATACGGTAGATACCGATACCCTTGTGGCGTATGAACCGCAGGTTGACGCTGCGGGGCACAGTTATGTAGAAAAAGTGGAGTTTCCCTGCTATGAAACTTTTCTGCAGCAGGAAGATTTTGTGCATCCCGATGATTTATTGAAATTTAAGGCTCATATTTGTTATGGCGTCACAACCGCCTTAGAAGTACGTTTGCGGATTACTGAAAAAATGCAGGAGGACTATCAATGGTATCGTGTAACGGGAAGGCCATTGAGCATGCAGGCCGGCTTTACCGCGTGGTGGGGACTTTTCGCAATATCCATCGTGAAAAGCCGGATTTGGGCGCCAGACGGGAAGAACTGCGCATGAGCCAGGCTGTGCTGCAGGCTATCAACGGCTCCTATCTCAGCATCTATTATGTAGATTTCCAGCAGGATTGTTTTTATGGTATGTGGCTGCCCGGTATGGACTACCGCCCAGTATGTGCGCAAGGAGGGACTGCACCAACAACTGTGCGCCTATATTGAAAATGAAGTGGTTGCTGATGGCAGAGAAAAATTTACAGAATCCAGAGCGTTTACAGGATTATCTGGCGAAAATCCGCTTGTCCAGCGAACATCTACTGCAACTGATTAATGAAATTCTGGATATGTCTAAAATTGAGAGCGGCAATTTGGAATTGCAGGAGGAACCGTTTCATCTGCCGACGCTGGTGGCGCAAACCGTGGAAATGATGGCACAGGAGAGCCAGAAAAAGCAACAGCAGTTTACATTTACAGTTCAAGGGCTGGAACATGCAGATGTACGGGGCGATAGCGTTCATGTGCAGCGTATTTTGCTGAATTTGATTTCAAACGCCATCAAGTACACCCCGATGGCGGACATATAGAAGTGCGACTGCAGGAGCTGCTTACATCTGCCGACAATGTGGGTTGCTATCAGCTTGTGGTGCAGGATGATGGCATTGGGATGTCTGAAGAATATGTGCAGCGCATTTTTTCAGCCTTTTGAGCGGGCCGAGGATTCCCGCGTCAGCAAAGTGCAAGGCACTGGATTGGGAATGCCTATTACGCTGAATTTGGTGCAGATGATGAATGGCACCATTGATATAGACACAGCGCTGAACCAGGGAACGCGCATCACCGTGACCATTTATCTGAAAATCGCTGAAGCAAAAGAAATCCTCAGGAACCGGCACCGCAAACGGAAGTAAAACGGAGCGGGTGCGGCGGATTTTGCTGGTGGAAGATAATGATTTAAACCGGGAAATTGCCCAGGAGCTGTTGGAGATGGAGTCGTTTCAAGTAGATACTGCCGTAAACGGGCAAGACGGTGTGGCGGCGTTCAGCAGCAAGCCGGAGTATTATTATGATGTGATTTTGATGGATATTCAAATGCCGGTGATGAATGGCTATGACGCCACAAGAGCTATTCGGCAGCTAAATCGAACCGATGCGGCTGAAATTCCGATTATTGCTTTGACAGCCAATGCCTTTGCCGATGATATTTATGCAGCCAAACAGGCGGGTATGAACACCCATTTGGCAAAGCCGTTGGATTTGGCGCAACTGTGCAAGGTGTTACAGCAATGGCTTCCCCATGATGGTGGAAAAACCGTTTGAGAAACAGACAGGTTTCAGATAGGCGCATATCTGAAACCTGTTTTTTGTTGCGTTATTTCCGCGCCAAGAAATTAGGGTTCTTGCGTCGGATTTTAGAAAATAGCTTGTCAAGCAAAGGCAGAACGACTAAACTATAAAAGAAAACAACTTGCCTTGGGCAAGCGCGATAAAATCTATGAGGTGATTACAGTGAAAATAGCAGTTGTCGGTTTAGGTTTAATAGGCGGTTCTTTTTGCAAAGCAATCAAAGCCTATACCCAGCATACTTGTCTGGGCGTCGGCAGAGATTTAAACAGTAAATCGGTACAGATGGCGCTGCAGGCGGATGCCATTGATAAGGCCATTATTCCCGAACAATTAGGAGAAGCCGATTTGAGTATTATCTGCCTGCACCCGCAGGGGATTATAGATTTTATTTTAAACAATCAGCAATATTTCCGGCCTGGCAGCATTGTCATCGACGCCGGTGGCGTGAAGGAAAGCATCGTAAGCGCTGTGCATGATGTTCTGACAGCACGGGGCGTTATTTTTATCGGCTGTCATCCGATGGCTGGCCGGGAATTTTCGGGCTTTGCCTATTCTCTGCCCGATTTATATAAAGGCGCCAGCATGATTTTGACGCCGCTGGACAGTGTGCCGGAGGAAGCCAAAAAGACCGTCGAGCAGTTGGCCCGCGATTTAAAATTTGGCCGCATTGTTTATACCACGCCGCAGGAGCATGATAAGACCATCGCCTTTACGTCCCAACTGGCCCATGTGGTGTCCAGCGCTTACATCAAAAGCCCCACTGTAAAAAATGAAAGCGGCTTCAGCGCGGGCAGCTTTAAGGATTTGACCCGTGTAGCCAAACTGAATGAGGATATGTGGACCGAGCTGTTTTTGATGAATCAGCCGGCCTTGCTGTATGAAGTGGACACCATTATCCGCGCTTTGCAGGAGTATCGGGATGCTTTAGCCAATCAAGATGCAGAAACATTGCGGGGACTTTTGCGGGACGGTCGGCTTTTGAAAGAATGGAGTTTGAAGCATTCTATCACCGAATAACATAAAATTCTGAAAAAAAATCGATTATACGTTTATTATAATGAAAAATATATTTTATTTTTCTATCTGATATGGTATCATAGAGATAAGAAGTGGTGAATATCATATTATCTGATTTTGAAAATGATATTTGCACATGTTGGGGAAACTATAAAAGGGTAGAAATGAGCGAGGGTAAGCGTATGGTTCAGATTATAACAGATTCATCGGCATTAACCACACCGGCGGAAGGAAAAGCACTGGGGATTGATGTCATTCCGTTGTGTGTTAGTATTTTAGATGAAGAGTATCGTGATTTACAGGTCAATATGGATTATTTTTATGGTCAAATTGCCAAAGGCGGGATTCCCAGAAGCTCACAGCCGCCGCTGGGCGATTATGTGGAGGCCTATCGGCGGCATGCGGGCAAGAAGATTTTGAATATTGCCATGGCGGATGGGTTGTCGGGCACCTATCTCAGCGCCTGCGGCGCCAAAGAGATGGCAGAAAATAAAGAGGATATTGTGGTGTATAACAGCCGTACCTTATGCGGACCGCACCGGCATTTGGTGTGGAAAGCGGCGCAGATGGCGCAGCAGGGTAAATCGTTGGCCGATATTGTGCTGGCGCTGGATGAATGCACCCGCCATTGCGAATCCTTTTTGATTGCGCAGGATTTTGAATTTTTGCGCAGAGGCGGCCGTTTAACGCCGTTGGCTGCTAAATTTGGTTCGGCACTGCAGGTGAAGCCCATCATGCAGCAGACGCCCGACGGCACCCGTTTAGACGCTTATGGAATCAGCCGTACCATCAAGGGCGCTGCCAAAAAGATTATGCACCATTTTCAGAAAAAACACGTGGGAGAAGGCTATTTAATTTCCATTTCCCATGCCAGAGCGGCCAAAGATGCCTTGGAGATTGCCCATATCATGAAAGAGGCCTTTGCCAAAAGCCAAGGTAGAAATTCTGGAGTTGTCGCCTGTTTTTGTAACCCAGGGCGGTCCCCAGTGCATTGCCATTCAGTATATCAAAATGTAAGGTGGGGCAAGCGAAAGGGAAATCAATAATAAGCTGTTGTTGAAGCAAAGGATTGCTTTGGCAGCAGCTTTTTTTATTTTCGTGTTAGAAAGAGGATTTTTCTAAAATCTGGATAATTATTATGTAAAAGGAACAATCATGCAGATAGAACAGAAGGAGGGGAAGCGGTATGGTGCAAAGTTTTCATGGAGGATACTGCTGTTTGATACTCCTTTGGCGGTGCCGGTTTGGGATGGCTTTGTTATTGGGGTGCCCATGTATGTATCAAACAAGAGAAAGAATTGAACGGCGCAGCAGCTGGCAAGCTGTTGAATTGCCGGTTTATGCAGTTGGCAAGTATCCTGCTGCTGTTTTCTTTGCTGCTGCGGTTTCACTGGAGCTGGCAGTTGGGCAAATTTATGGTGCTGGGTTGCTTGCTGCTGGCAATCGGTTTGATTGATTATTATAGTTTCCTCATTCCCGACAGTTTGCTGCGCTTGGGCTTGTTGTTGTATGTGCCGATATCGCTGTTGGACGGGCAATCGGTATTGGAATTGCTGTGGCAGGGATTGGTGGGCGGTTGTGCAGTGGCGCTGCCCTTATGCTGTTTTATTTTGGTTGTCGATGCGTGGTTGCAGAAGGAAACCATGGGTGGCGGCGATATCAAATTATTTTTTCTGCTGGGCGTTTATATGGGGCCGTCCTGGACCTTTTTGACCTTGTTTCTGTCTTGTCTGGTAGGCTTACTTTGGCAGCTCTGGCAGCAATCCTTACGGCGGGGCGCGTTGCTTCCCTTTGGGCCGTCTATTGGGGTTGCCGCTTGGCTGGTGCTTTTGTGGGGCGAGCAGATGCTGGATTGGTACCGGCAATTTTTGCTGTGAAGCGCTGCGGAAATCGCAAAATAAAAAGTTTATCCGCTTGTTTCTGCGTCTGAACTTTGTTATCATTAGATGAGAAAGCAAAAGAGTTTTTGAGAGGATGTGACAGCCATGAACAATTCAAATTTTGTCATCATTACCGGCTTGTCCGGCGCAGGAAAAAAGTAATGCGGTGAAAGTTTTTGAGGATATGGGATATTTTTGCGTGGATAATCTGCCTGCGCCGTTAATTCCTAAATTTGCGGAGCTGTGCTTGCAGTCTGACGGCAAGGTCAGCAAAATTGCACTGGTTATTGATATTCGCGGCGATTTGTTTTTGGATGAATTAAATCACAATCTGATGAACTGCGTAATATGGATATTCCCTATCAGATATTGTTTTTGGAGGCTTCCGATGATATTCTTATTCAGCGCTTTAAAGAAACGCGCCGCAATCATCCGCTGAGCCCGCAGGGCACTATCAGTGAGGGTATTCGTCTGGAACGGCAGAAGCTGAGCGAATTACGGGGCCGGGCCGATAAAATTATTGATACTTCCCGGTTAAAAGCCAGCGAGCTGCGCAGCGAATTGCGGACCCAATGGGCAGAGGTAAGCGATAAGCTCTCTGTCAGTATCATAACTTTTGGCTATAAACACGGCATTCCCATTGACACCGATTTGTTGATGGACGTGCGGTTTATTCCCAATCCTTTTTATATACCGGAACTGCGCCCGCTGACTGGTCGGGACCCGGCTGTGCAGGAATATGTATTCCGCTCTAAAGAGTGTCAGGAATTTTTGCAAAAGTATACCGATTTATTAAAATTTTTATTGCCCAATTACAGCAGAGAAGGCAAAACCCATCTCACCATTGGGATTGGCTGCACTGGCGGTCAACACCGGTCGATTGCGTTGGGTATAAAAATTGGTCAGATTTTTAGAGCAGGAAGGCTATCCAGTCAATGTGAAGCACCGGGACAACTAGGTTACGCTGGGAGGGAGCTACAATCGAGTTCGGCGAATATAAGCAATGGAAAGAGAAAACAGTCGGAAAGAATATAATAAATGGCGCAGGCTGCAGCAAGGCCCCAATATTGTCGTCGTAGGCGGCGGTACGGGGCTGTCGGTTTTGCTGCGCGGCCTGAAAGAATATAGCAGCAATATTACGGCCATCGTTTCGGTAGGTGATGACGGCGGCAGCTCCGGCCGTATTCGGGGAGCAATTCGGTATGGTGCCGGTCGGTGATGTGCGCAACTGCATTGTGGCGCTGTCCGACAGAGAAGATTTGATGGAGCAGCTTTTTGATTATCGTTTTGAACGGGGTGAAGGGTTAGATGGGCACAGCTTAGGCAATTTATTGCTGGTGGCCATGGCCTATTTGACTGGCAGTTTTCACGACGCTGTTTCCGATATCAACGAGGTGCTGCAAATTCGGGGCGGGTACTGCCCGTTACCGATGAGCCGATTACGCTGAAAGCCATCTTGGATGACGATACGGAGATTGTCGGCGAGAGCTGCGTGTCTCAGGCCACCCGGCCTATCGTGCGGCTCACCATTGAACCGGAGGATGTGCAGCCGTTGGAAGAAGCGCTGGAGGCCATTGCGCAGGCGGAAGTCATTGTGCTGGGACCGGGCAGCTTGTTTACCAGCATCATCCCCAATTTGCTAGTAGATGGCATTGTAGATGCTATTTTAAAAAAGCAAAGCCATGAAATTTTATGTGTGCAATGTGATGACCCAGGCTGGCGAGACAGACAATTTTACGGCGGAGGACCATTTATTTTCTTTATTGGAGCATGGCCGCAAAGGAATTGTGGATTCGATTATCGTAAATAATCACGAAACCATGGACCAGGAGATTTTACAGCGTTATGCAGAAGAAGGTGCTGTTCCGGTCAAATATCATAAAAATAAATTGGAAGAATTACAGGTAAACGTGGTAGAGGCCAATCTGCTGAATGAGCAGCAAGTGCTGCGCCACGACTCGGCAAGGCTGGCAGAGACGATTATGGATCAGCTTTACAGTAAAAGTGGTTTTTGGAGCACGCTGGGCTGGCGACACACGTATAAAGCAGTAAAAAACATAATCGCCGTATCAGAGGCAAGAGAACGCAAAGATAGAAAGTTAAGGTGAGTGGCAATGTCCTTTTCAATGAAATAAAAAACGAGCTGGCCCATTTAGAGCATGATAAAAAATGCTGTGAGATTGCCGAGTTAGCCGGTTTGGTGCGCATGGACGGCACCATCCTGATTGGCAACCGGAACGGGATTGGGCTGGAACTGGTGACGGAGAATGCGGCAGTAGCCCGAAAAAGCCTTTAAGGGCTTAAAAAAATTGTTTCAGGTGGAAACAGAGATTACAGTACAACGACGCAACCGGCTGAAAAAAAAATAACGTGTATCTGGTGCGAGTACCGGGACAACCAAAAGTGATGGAAGTGTTGGATACCTTGGGCTTAATGAAAGACGGTCTGATGTATAATCCGGAAATCAGCGCCAATCTGGTAAAAAAGGAATGCTGCAAGCGCAGCTATTTGCGCGGTGTGTTTTAGGCGCCGGTTCTCTGAGCGACCCGATGAACAGCTATCATCTGGAAATTGTGGCCAACAGCGAGGAGTATGCCGACTCCCTGGCAAAGCTGATTGAAACCTTTGGCTTGCATCCCAAAATCAGCGGTCGGAAAAAAATGTGCTGCTGGTGTACTTAAAAAGAAAGTGAGCAAATTGCCGATTTCCTCAATATTATCGGCGCCCATCAAGCGTTGCTGGAGCTGGAGAATATTCGCATCCAGAAAGGGATGCGCAATCAGGTAAACCGTTTGGTAAACTGCGAGAGCGCCAATATGAATAAAACCATCGACGCTGCGGTGCGGCAAAAGAATAATATTGAATTTGTGCAGAAATACTATGGTCTGGAAAAGCTGAGCGAGGGTTTACGGGCTGTGGCAGAGGCGCGGCTGACTTATCCCGAAGTCAGCTTGAAAGAACTGGGCACATTGATGGACCCGCCCATTGGCAAGTCGGGCATTAATCACCGTATGCGCAAGCTGGAGGAATTGGCCGACGAGCTGCGCAGCAAGGGCTATGGCGGAACAGAATTGTAAAAGGAGGACACAGCATGCATAGCTGGAGAAAAAATATGTACCATCCTATCTGTTGTTCTATTGGCTGTGATTTTGCTGCTGAATTATTTTGGTTCGCCGCTTACCCGCTATCAATTAGAACGGCAGGTGGCTGATTATTTGCAGGAGTTAGGGTATCAGCAGGAGGATTTGGCAGAGCTGAACAGTGTTTATGACAGACATGCCCGCAATAAATATATGGTGAAGGTTGTGTTTGCCGATGCGCCGAAAGCCGCTCATTATTATTACTATGATGAGGAATTGGAATTGCAGGAAGTTGAACAAATAGGAAAATAAAATCAAAGATTGTTAGATTATTATAAAACAATGCTGCCAGTGATTTTTTGATTGCTGGCAGTATTTTCATGTTGAAAATTGTCAATGGTGACAAATTTGCTCTAAAATATTACGATTGCAACTATTTTAAAAATACTGAACATTGAAAAGCACTATGTAACGTGATAGAATTTATGTGAAAAGATATGTCGTAATTAGGCAGAGGGGGGCCATAAGATTGAATTTAAACGACAGCTTGATACAAAAGACCTATCAGGTAGCGGACGTGTCTAGTTTAGAACTGCCGGTGGAACGCCGGTTGGAGGCGTTAGGACTGACGGCAGGGACGAGCATTACCGTTTTGAACAAGAAAAAGATGGCGCTATTATTGTAAAGGTGCGGGGAACCCGTTTTGCAGTAGGAAAGCAAATTGCAGCCGGAATTCACATTAAGGAGGCCGGACAATGAAGGATACAGTCAGTATTGGATTTATTGGAAATCCCAACTGTGGCAAAACGACGCTGTTTAATGCGTACACTGGCGCCGCTGAAAGTCGCCAACTGGCCGGGCGTTACAGTAGAAAAAAAGAAGGCTCTATGCAATATCACGGGCATACGTTTAAACTGGTGGACCTGCCCGGTATTTACAGCCTCACCTCTTATACTATGGAGGAAAAGGTATCTCGGGAATTTATTCTCAGCGATGATGTGGATGTGATTGTAGATATTGCCGATGCGTCTGCGTTGGAGCGCAATCTGTATTTGACCTTGCAGTTGATTGAGCTGGGCAAGCCGGTGGTGCTGGCCTTAAATATGATGGATATTGTAGAAGAGCGGGGAATGGAGATTGACCTGCACCGTCTGCCGGAAATGCTAGGCATTCCTGTGGTGCCAGTATCGGCCCGTAAAAACGGGGACTGGATATTTTGATGCATGCTGTGGCCCATCACATGGATAAAGACGAGCCGGTGGTGTTAATTCATGAACATGACGCTATGGAGGAAGCCAGCCAGCATCAACACGACCATCATGCCGAATATGCCATGGTGTACAGCGATTTGATTGAAGATAAAATCGACGCCATCACCGAGGTGCTGAAGCAGCGCTATCCCGATATGAAAAATTATCGCTGGCACGCGCTGAAGCTGCTGGAACAGGATGCCGACATTATGGCCCGTTATCCGGTGGATTTGCCGCAGGTGATGGATCGCAGCTATGAAAAAGATATTATCAATCAAAAATATGATTTCATTGGAGAGATTATCGATGAAGTGCTGATGAACAAAGAGCAGAAGGCAGAGCGAACCGACAAGATAGATGGGCTGCTGACCCATCCAATCTGGGGCGTGCCCATCTTTTTAGGCATCATGGCGCTGGTATTTGGCCTGACCTTCACCGTTGGCGACTGGTTAAAGGGAAACCTTTGTAGAAGCCGCCATAGAGTGGTGTTCCATAGGCATTCTCAATTGCTTGACCCATTTTCAGGTGAACGAAGTTTTGATTTCCTTAGTCATTGACGGGATTGTGGCTGGTGTGGGCGGTATCTTAACCTTTTTGCCCAACATTTTTATCCTGTTTTTGGCCTTAGCCTTTTTGGAGGACAGCGGCTATATGGCAAGAGTGGCCTATGTGATGGACGGCCTTATGGGACGGCTGGGCTTATCGGGCCGCGCCTTTATTCCTATGCTGCTGGGATTTGGCTGTACGGTGCCGGCTATCATGGCTTCCAGAGTGTTGGAAGATCCACGGGACCGCAGAAAAACGATTTTGATTACGCCGTTTATGTCATGCAGTGCCCGTTTGCCGATTTATGTGGTGTTCTCGCAGATGTTTTTTTGCCGAGCATGCCATGGTGGTGGCATACTCCATGTATATTTTGGGCATTGTGGTGGCTTTGGTGACAGCGCTGGTGCTGAAACTGATTGATAAAAAGAAAGCAAAAATAATTTATTGATTGAGCTGCCCGAATATAAAGCGCCCAATGCCTACAGCATTGCCATCTATGTGTGGGAAAAGGTGAAAGATTATATCACCAGAGCCGGTACGATTATCTTTGTAGCGTCCATCATCATGTGGGTGCTGCTCAACTGTGGACCTCATGGTTTGGCCGAAGATATGGGACAGAGCTTTGGCGCCATTATGGGGAAAGTGTTGGTGCCAATCTTTACGCCTATCGGCTTAGGTTATTGGCAGATTGTGGTGGCATTGATTTCCGGCATTGCCGCCAAAGAAGTGGTAGTATCTAGCTGCAGCGTATTGTTTGGCATTAACAATATCAACTCGCAGGCTGGTATGGATGATTTGGTGGGCATGCTGGCTGTCATGGGTTTTTGGCGCAGTCAATGCCTATGCGTTGATGACCTTCTGCCTGCTCTATACACCCTGTACCGCTACGCTGGCTACCATCAAGCGGGAGTCCGGCAGTTGGAAATGGACCGGACAGGCTATGGTGTTTCAGTTAGTGGTGGCATGGGTTGTTACCTTTGTCATCTACCATATTGGGATGCTGTTTGTATAAGGAGGCCGTTATGCTGGCAACAATCCTGTTAGGCGCAGCCATCGTGCTATATGCAGGCTGGGTGCTGCGCAAAACCTATCAGCGGTGGAAAAGCGGCAATGGCTGCCAATGCGGCTGCAATCACTGCGCTGGCAAACAGCAGTGCAGAAAATAAATTGTATGATACAGAGAAAAAACTGTCATATCCAGAATTTATTTCGGATATGGCAGTTTTTGTTCGGCGTTATTTGGCACTGCGGGCCGCAGCAAATTGACGATATTTTACAAGCCTTTTTCCATGGCGCTGCGTTACAATAAAACAATGACGGGAGGGCTACGGAATGGAAGAGTCGGTACGGCAGGTTTGTTACGATGAAACGTTACAAATCAGCGCTTATTATTTTAGACAGTTGAACAAGGGATTTGTAAATCATTTTCATGGGTATTATGTGTTTGGATTGATTGAAGCGGGCAATACGGTGATGTCCTGCCGCAAGCAGGAATATCATCTAAAGCGGGGCCATTTATTTGTGTTCAATCCCGGCGATAACCATGGGTGCCTGCAGTGCGGTAGAGAGCCGTTGGAGTATCGGACGGTGAATATCGATAGTACCGTAATGCAACGGCTTGTTGTAGAAATTGCCGGCTTAACGGGTTGCCTGTTTTTAGCTGTCCTGTGTTTAAGGATGAAGAACTTGCCCGGCATTTGCGGATATTGCATGAAATGATACTGCATCAGGCAGCAGAATTTGAAAAGGAAGAGGCGCTGTTATTTTGTTGTCCGAATTGATACAACGCTACAGCCAGCCCTTTGACTACAGCATTCCCGATTGTCGTATTGAGGTGGAGCAAGCCTGCCAGTTTTTACAGCAACATTACGCGCAGACCATTGGTTTGGAACAGGTCTGTCAGGTTGTCGGGCTGAGCAAATCGACACTGTTGCGGGCTTTTACAAAATCCAAAGGCGTTACGCCCTATCGGTATTTGCAAGCCATCCGCGTCGGCGCGGCGCAAAATTGCTGCAGCAAGGTTGGGCGCTCATTGATGCGGCGTTACATACCGGATTTTCTGACCAGAGCCATTTCACCAATTATTTTCAACAGATGATTGGCTTAACGCCCGGCGCCTATCGAGAGATGTTCACAAAAAACAAAGCAGGGAGTAACAGACATGGAGCAATCAAATCGCAGGGGCCATTTGGCGGCCTTGCTGACCATTTTTATTTGGGGAACCACCTTTATTTCCACCAAACTATTATTGCAGGAATTTCAGCCGGTAGAAATTTTATTTTTCCGTTTTGTGCTGGGCTTTTTTGGCGTTGCTGTTGATTTATCCCCACCCTATGCCCAAAACGACCAAAGCGCAGGAATTGATTTTTTTGCGCTGGCAGGACTATGCGGCATTTGTCTGTATTATCTATTGGAAAACATCGCGCTCACCTATACGATGGCTTCCAACGTAGGAGTGATTATTTCCGTTGCGCCGTGCTTTACGGCAATTCTAAGCGGTCTGTTTTTGCGACAGCAGGAAAAGCCCCAGGTTCGGTTTTTTGTCGGTTTTGCAATTGCAATGCTGGGAATTTGTATGATTAGCTTTAACGGCGCCAAATTGGCGCTGAATCCGTTAGGTGATTTCTTGGCTGTGCTGGCTGCTTTGGTGTGGGCTTGCTATTCCATTTTGACCAGAAAAAATCGGCAGCTATGGGTTTTCCACCATTCAGACAACGCGCCGGGTGTTTGCCTATGGCTTAGTCTTTATGCTGCCAGCGTTGTATATGTTCCATTTTCAGTGGCAGTGGAGCCGGATGGTCAACCCGATTAACGCCGGAAATCTGTTATTCTTAGGTCTGGGTGCTTCCGCCTTATGCTTTGTCACCTGGAATCATGCTGTGAAAGTGCTGGGCGCAGTGAAAACCAGCATATATATTTATTTGGTGCCGGTGATTACCGTGGTCACCTCCGCCATCGTCTTGCAGGAGCCGGTTTCGCTGCTTATGCTGGCAGGCACGCTGTTGACCTGCGTCGGCTTGGTTGTATCGGAGCAGAAATGAATGCAAGATATGCCTTCTAGGTTTACAATGGATGCATTTTATGCTGTAATGTATGGGTAAGATTAGTTGCTGGTCTATGAAATTGTGGAGGAAACATTGTTATTGTATCTCACCAGAACAGGTACCTATAGCGATTTATTTTGAGGAAAAATATGACTTGACAAAAGCATCTTTGTGTTTTTCTTAGCAGGGAAAACGCAGAGATGCTTTTTATGTAAATCTGGCCAAAAATATCGGTGTACACAGAGTTTGTTATACCTTTTGCTATAACAACTCATATCCAAGGGGCATTATGCAAAAAATATCTTATGTATTATAATTGATTATAGTAAATAGTTACGATTTGCGCAAATCCTTTTCTTATTTACAGTTCTTCATTTATTTTAGATGATTTTACAGGAAAGGATGAGGTTTTTATGTCAAATGCAACAAAGATAAAACGGGTTGCAGCTATCTTGATGCCCATTTGCATTCAATTAATCCCTGTTAATGAGGTATTCACATTTGAGATGCGAGCATTTTTAGTAGCAACTGTGTTTGTACTCTCACTGGCTGCGTTTGAGCTGTTGCCCAATATGCTAGTCGGGTTATTATTACCGGTTATGTATGTGATTCTTGGTGCAGCACCGGTCAATACGGCTTTAGGAATTTGGTCAGCCAGTTTTATGATTTTTATGGTTATTGGTGGGATGATTTTTTTGCCAATGCTTTGGATGAGAGCGGGCTGTTACGTAGAATTGTATTGTGGGCTGGGACCAAGTGTCACGGTAGTTTGTTAAAATTATTAATGGCATTGATGGTTGCAGGTTTAGTCGTTATGGCGATTTCATTTGCAGGGGCTGGATGATAACGCTGGTGTTGTGCTATGGTGTAGTAAAAGCGTTGCATTTAGAGAATACCAAAGAAGGTATCTTAATTATGATTGTCAGTCAGATAGTATCAACAGCGGCTTTAAACTTTATTTATAACCCTACGGCGATTGCGTTATGGGGCGGCGGAGCCCAAATGGCAGATCCAACTTTCGAAATGAAATGGTGGATGCAGTATGTATACGATGCTCCCTACATTGTAATTCAATTTATTATTGTGTTTATTTTTTATAAATTATATAAGCCAGAAAGACAGTTAAAAGGTGGACAAGAATATTTTGAAACAGAGTATGCAAAATTAGGAGCAGTTACAGTAAAAGAGAAAAAAGGCCGTTGTACTCACAATCATTTTATTTGCGTATATTTTCTCACAGCCTATCCACAAATTGGATATGAACTATGCATTTATTCTGATTCCAATGTTATTCTTTTTACCGGGAATTGATGTAGCGACAAAGAAGGGATCTTTAGACACGATAAATTTAGGATTTATTGTATTTATAGCTTCTTGCATGGGAATTGGTTCTGTGGGAGCTGCAGTAGGAATTGGACCAGCCATTAGTACCTATGTGGCTCCAATGCTATCAAATTGTCCAAAACCAGTATTTTTTATTTTTATGCATTATCTTTGGTATTATCATGAATGTATTAATGACGCCGTCTGCTATGCAGGGAATGTTCCCAGGACCATTGGCTGCTTTAGGACAAGGAATTGGCATTTCCAGTCCGCTGATTCCATTCTTGGCTATGTTCTTTGCTAATGATATGGTATTTTTTCCTTATGAAAATGCCTACTTGTTAGTTATGTTTGGCTTCGGTGTTATGAGTATGAAAGAATTTATGAAGTATAATGTGATTAAAATGGGGATTACATTGGTGCTATTTTGGGTTTTGGTACTACCATGGTGGTATTTGCTGGGATTGATTTAATGAATAAGTAGATAACAAAGGGGTTGGTTTATGATGAAAATTATTGATATGCGGATGCGCCCTCCGTTTGGTCCATACTTGGACAAGGGTGGCATGTTTGACATGGAAGCAGATTATCCATTTGCAGCTAAAAATTTTCCAGAACGTTTTGGCATGTGTACAGCACAGTCTGTGAAAGAGGCATCCATGGAACAGTTATTTGCAGAGATGGACAGAGCAGGAGAAATGACAGGTGTAGTATCTATCCGTAAAAATGCTAGAGGCTATGAAAATGATGCTTTGGTGGATTTGCTGAAAAAAATATCCAACTCGTTTTGTAGGTGCTTGCGGTATTGCTCCTGATAGTAGTGAAGAAACGATTTCTGTATTGCAGAATTATGTGTTGGATGGTCCATGTATAACAGCTTTTATGGAGCCAGGGTTCCATGGGGTGTTTATGGATGATGAAAATATTTTTCCAACTTATGAATTTTGTGAAAAACATAATATTCCACTCATGATTTCATTCGGAGGATTTCATGGTCCTACAGCAGAATATTGTAATGCACTGCATGCGGATGCTATAGCAAAGGTGTTCCCTAAATTGAAACTGGTATTATGTCATGGCGGCTGGCCTTGATAGAAGCGGCAGTACACTTGACTTTTAAATCGCCCAATGTATATTTATCGCCGGATATTTATGCATTACATGCGGCAGGGGCCCAATCCTATATGGAAGCAGCCAACTATATGTTGAGAGACAAGTTTTTATATGGTTCTGCCTATCCTTGTGTGGATGTGGAAGGTTCTGTGGCCCATTATCTTGCCCATTTACGTCCGGAAGTGGCAGCAGATGTCATGTATCATAATGCAGCCAGATTTTTGGGATTGGAAGCATAATGAAAATATAAGTCTGTGGCACATTACAACGGGTATAATGCAAACTGTAACAAAATTTTAAAAAGTGAGAATAGGGAAAATTTAAAAACACCTTTTGCACGTTTCGATTGTGAGAAAACGCAAAGGTGTTTATTTTTGCTCAGCAAGAGCCAGATAATAGCGGCGAAGTATATCGGCGACAATATTTTCCTCTATGGATGGTTCAGCGCGCATCATCATGAAATAGGTCATGGGCAAATAGAAATCGGTGACGTTTAGTGGAACTAGGTTACCATTTTTACGATAAATGTTATCTCGCGTCATACAATCTGCGGAAAGTGTGATGGCTTGTGTAGTCGCAGCTGTTTCCATCATAATATAACGGTTGCTTAGATAAAGCACTTGTTTGAATTTATCTAAGAAACCAGTTAATCCAGCGTCAATGAATTGGGGCATATTTTCTGTTTCAGGGCTGGAATAGTTGGCAATGGTGCATTCTTTGAAATCTTCTGATGTTATTTTTTCCCCGATAAGAGGATGATTACAACCAGCAAAAAATTTGTATTCGTCATCAAATAGTGGAATTATTTGCATCTGATTTGTTTTAGCAAACTGATAAATTTCATCTTTTGTTTTTCGTTGTAATGGCTAATAGCAATGGTATAGGACTGCGATATAGTTTCTTGTAAAACATCTTGTAGCTGTCGTTCAAATAATTTTAATTGAATTCTTGGATACTTTTGTGCCACTTCGCAGAATACCTGATTCATGGTGCTATTGCAAATCATGGGCAAAGCGACAATGCGCACGGTTGTATGAGTATCGGCGGTCTCATAGGCAATGTCCTGCCAGCGGCGCTTGCTGTCGTTGTAAAGCTGCAATATTTTTTACGCAATCGGCATATACGGCTAAGCCTGCCTTAGTAGGTGTAATGCCGTGTTTAGAGCGTTCTAACAGCGGAAATCCCAGCTCTTTTCTCCAGAGCGGTCAGCATACCGCTTACAGCCGGTTGCGCCACAAATGAAAGTTTTAGAGGCCTGATTAATAGAACGGGCCTTGACAATTTCCACGAAATATTTCATTTCTTCCAGCTTCATAGGGATTGCTCCTTCAGCAATATTTGATACTTCTATTATACCAGTTCAAGTTATTTTGTCACTAGTCAAAAAAAACGTGGCTGTAAAACAGTGCGAAAAAGAATGTTTGGTGGCGTTCTGTCTAGGTATAAAAAAAATACGGGAATCGCATTTGGCGATACCCGCATAATTAAGGTTTATACAGTTCAGCCTTTGCCTGCTACACAGGGAATGCGCAAAATCTGGCCGATGTTGAGCGTGTACGTAGCGCATACAGATTGTTGAAGCGGGCGATTTGCTGCCAAGTGATGCCGGGCACTTGCGTCTGGTAGCTGGCGGCGATTTTGGCTAAGGTGTCACCTGCTTTTTACTTCGTAGGTGTAGCCGCCGGTAGGGCAAACTTCTTCCTCTTTTTTCTTCAGGTTCTGGTTTGGGTTCCGGTTTGGGAATTGGTTTTGGCTGGGGTTTATGCTGTGGCTGGGTATTGCAGGTGCCATTGGTGCATACATTGGTTACTACCATAAAATCTTTGGTCTGGAATGCGCAAACACAGATTTCCAAAATGGCTACGGCGCGAATTTTGGATGTCTGGCAGGGAGTGCCTTCGATTTTGGCGTCGGTGTATTCCACCCGTTCCCGGCAGCGAATCATGGTGTCTTCATTGATGCAGTCGAAGTTGACCACGGTGGTAAAAGGAATGTCGGCGCTGGTTTCCCGCAGTTCCTGTTCACAGTTGCAGGCCACATAGTATACCTGCACATGAATGACGCCTTTGATGATAACCTTGTTGCAAATTTTCTCGTAGCTGACATTGCGCACGCAGGCAGTCATATTCTTGGTACTCTTCACCAGCATATTGTCTACGTCCATAGGCGCGTTGACGTCAATAGTCTGGTTGACATTTTCCTGATGACATTTGCGGCCGATAATGTCTTCCACGCGGATGCGGCAGCGGTCCACTAGAGCGCCTTCTACGTTGGTGACAATATTCATCTTGGTCAATTCGGTGACCTTCACCATAACCTGCAAAATCACGTTGGCTTTTACCATATTGCAAGGCTGTGGTCCCATCAATTTGGCTTCGCAGAATTCCATGCGGCATTTGGTGTAAACCTCCATATCCGGTTTGGCGCCGGGTACGTCCAGAACAACGGAAAATTCGTTGTCATAGCTTTGCGCCTGCACGGTGTCGTCACAAGCGTCTACATAGTAAATTTGCTTATGCAGCGTTCCGCGGACGATCACGCGGCCCGGCAGCACTTCGTAGTCCAAATCCCGGCAGACGGCATCCATATCGTAAATTTTGCGGGCTGGTTTTACACAGCACGTGCTCTACGGAGATGGTGGATTGCTTTTCGGCGGCGCCCACCAGACATTCTACCGAGAACGGTGCCTTTTGCACGCTGATGCCTTCGCCGTAACAATCGGTGACAACGTCCAACGTCATCATTTCTACCACTTTTACATCAACGGCCAGCACCGCTACCTGATAGAGTAAATCGGTAGGAAATTCGCCGTTGGCTGGGTTGGTGTTGACAAACAGGATATGTCCGTCCAGCAGCGCTTCCATTTCCGGCCGTGCGCCCTGAATATGCACGAAGTCGGTAAATTCTTCCCGCATGATGGTAAATTCCTTGACGACATAGTCCCCTTCTTCTACATAATAAATCTGTTTATGCAGAGCCCCTTTGACGATGATTTTATTGGGAATGATTTCGTAATCCAATTCTACGATTTCGGCATGAATATCGACAATTTTACGGGCCCGGGCCGGCAACTGAATGTTGCGCACAATATCTACCTGGGCGGTGCCATTGCCGACGATATGCTGTACCTTGATGCGCTTTTTTTTTGGGTAATTGGCTGCATGTTTTTCATCTCCTCCCTCCAAAGCGATTTGTCGCTTTATCAGTATACTATATGAGCAAGCTGCCTTTTTTGTGCCAGCTTTTTGGAAATGCAGAAAAAATCAAGGAACCTTTTGCCGGATGCCGATTTATGAATTGCTGCAGAAAATACGGAATTTTTCTGCAAATTTTTTATTTTTAAAGCACCAAAATTGCCAGTTGCTACGTCTAAATTAAGGAGAGAACAGCTTCCCTTCAATTGGCAGAAAATTTTTTATTGTTGGTATGGTATTTTGTTGGTACTTGTAGTATGATTAGTGCTGAACGGGAAATAACGTAGAATTTTTGCAGCGATAAGGGATTTGACAGAAAGGGGCATTTCTATGAATGAGTATTCAAATCGTACGAAGCGGTATCGATATAAAGTAAAACGGGCATCGGTGGTGATGTTCTGCAGTGTTGGTGTTTTATTGGCGATGGCGGCCGGTTTGTTTCTGCACAGCGTCACTTTGCGGGATAACAGTGTGCAGGTGGCTTCGGCAGGGAATGGGGCCTCAACCATAGCTGATGTGCAGCCGGAGCAGGCAGAACAGGTTACGCCAGAGCCGGAAAACGACAATCCCTATGGCATTGACCCAACCAAGCCCATGATTGCCCTAACCTTTGATGACGGTCCGTCCCAATATACATGGGATATTGTGGATGCTTTGAAAAATCATAATGCGCGAGCCACCTTCTTTTTACTGGGCAGTCGGGTGGCTACCCATCAGGCGGCCATTGACAATGCGTTGGCTTTATCATAATGAAATTGCCAGCCATACCTTTGCCCATAAAAATTTAAACCAAGCTGACCGAGTCGGAAGTGGTCGAGCAGGTGCGTTTGGTGGACGAAGCGTTGCAGCAACAGCACAGTTATACGCCGGCATTGCTGCGTGTGCCTTATGGCGCAAAAAAATGAACAGGTGCAGGAAATTTTAAAAGCGGAAGGCAAACCAATCATTGGTTGGTCGGTGGACCCTTATGATTGGAAGGTGAAAAATAAAGAAAAAAGTTGTCAATCATATTCTGAATAGTGTGCAAGATGGCGATATTGTTTTGATGCACGATATTTATGGGCCTACGGCAGAGGCTGTGGCCGAATTGGTACCAGCTTTGCAGGAACGGGGCTATCAACTGGTGACGGTCAGCGAATTGTTCAAGTTTCGCGGCGTAACGCCGCAAGCCGGGCAATATTATCGTTCTTTGCCGCCGCAGCAAGCAGATTGAAATTATGTAGATGAAAACGATACAATAACGCAGCGGAGATAGAGATATCAGCGGAGGAATTTTCGCGATAGCTCTATTTTTGTTGGCTGATTTTTTTGATTTGACAAAAAAATCAAAAATAATTATAGTGAATTTATCGTAGCGTGAGAAGGGGTGGTCAGAATGCAGCAGGAAATCGTCATTATGAATATGTCGCAGATTTATGAGCAGGAAGATTTTTATCGACACCGGCGTTTTCATTGGATTGACTGTACCGATTTAAGCGGCGTCAATTGCTACTGCACGCCGGAAGCGGGACAGCTTTTGCGGCAGCGGATTGCGCCCTTTGGACCGGAGGGAGTTCATTTTTTTTGGATTCGGGGAATTATCACTATATCAGTGAGTTTTGGTTAGCGAAAATCGCCGAGCCTTTTCATCTGGTGGTGTTTGATTATCACAGCGATATGCAGCCACCGCTATTTCCTAATTTGTTATCTTGTGGCGGTTGGGTACAGCAGGTGTTGGATACCAATGCCTTTTTGCAGAAGGTGTGGATTGTGGGACCAGAGCAGAGCTCTTTTGCCGCCATTGCTCAATGCTACCGCAAGCGATTAGTCTGCATCAGTTTGCAGCAGTTGCAGCGGGAAGCTACAGCGTCGGTGCTGAACTGTTTATTGGAAGATAATTTGCCTGTATATGTGTCGCTGGATAAGGATGTGCTGAGTCGCCATTTGCCCGTACCAACTGGAGCCAGGGCAGCTTATCGCTGGATGTGTTGGAGCATTTACTGGGACCGGTGCTGCAAAGCCGCCGGTTGATTGGCGTGGATATTTGCGGCGAATGTGCCGAAGGCCCTGCAGATGCTGTATCAGAATGAGGACGAACAAATTAACAACGAAACCAATAGAGAGTTGCTGGAATTTTGCTGGCAGGCGCCAAAGCCCGCCAGTGAAAACCACAGTGATAAAATGGGGCCTCGCGCTGTTTGTCAGTGCGATAGCCCCTGTTTTTTTTATTTGATACAATAAAGTTATACGGTTAAGAACATAGCGTCTTTGACTTTTTTTACAGTTTCGTTGCCGATTTCACAGGCTTTGGCAGTACCAGTAGTAATGATATCGTGTACTTCGTTGCGGTGTGCTTCATAGTAAGCCCGTTTTTCCCGGAATGGGTCTAGCAAGGTATTCAGGCTGGCAGTCAGCATTTTTTTTTGCAGGCGACGCAACCGATGGTTCCCTGACGGCACATTTCACAAATATTATCATATTCGTTAGGCGTGAAGGTTTGATGATATTTATTGACCACGCACACCTCCGGATGGCCTGGATCGCTGGCTTTTGATGCGGGCTGGGTCGGTAACAGCAGTTTTTACCTTGCGGGCTACCTCATCGGCGGAATCAGCCAGATAGATAGCATTGCCCAGGCTTTTGCCCATCTTGGCGTTGCCGTCTAAGCCCATCAAACGGGAACAGCTACTCAACATATGCTGCGGTTCTTTCAACACCGGTGCATACATTTCATTAAAGCGGCGTACCAATTTACGGGTCAATTCCATGTGGGGCAGTTGGTCTTCCCCACCGGAACTAAGTCGGCATTACAGAAGGTGATATCGGCAGATTGGCTGACTGGATAGCCCAAAAAGCCATAGGTTAAATCATCATAGCCGTATTGCGCCGCCTCGGTTTTGATGGTTGGATTGTGGCGCAGCGTATTCACGCTGACCAGCAGCAGAGAATAGAACTGGGTCAATTCGGCAATCGCCGGCACATGGGATTGTTGTACCCAGGTAACCTTGCTGGGGTCTAAGCCGACAGAGAGATTATCAATGGCAATTTCATAAATGCTGTCGTGAATAAGCTGTGGCCGCTCGAAATGGGTGGTCAGCGCCTGTACGTCAGCAATGAGAATAAAGGTTTCATATTCCTCCTGCAGTTTAACACGGGTCTGCAACTGCCCACATAATGACCGATATGCAGCTTACCGGTTGGACGGTCGCCGGTTAAAATACGTTTCTTTTGTTTGTTCCATCATTATCAATCAGAACTCCTTTATATGGGAAATTTTTTCTCTCGATTCATGCAGCCAAAAAAACCACATCGCTGGCAAAAATAGCTTATCTAAAAATTATAAAAGGAAATAATGGCTTTGTCAATGGAGCTGTTTTTTGAATTGTTCAAATCAGCTTAACAAAGATGGTTGGAGCTATGCAGACAACTTTTACAGCAGGATAGATTGAAACAGACGGTTTTTGTGTAAATATTATATGAATTGTGCTATAATAAGCGTAATAACTGCTGGAAGGTGATCCTATGCATCCCAAATATCATAACAGCTACTATTGGGAAAAATCTAATCCGCAGCCGCAAGCTGATGGAAACCTTTAATAATGAGCCGATTACGGAACATTCGGTGTTTTTTCAAGGGATTATTTATAATAGCTTTGGACGGCGTAAGCTGATAGAAGATGTGCTGCATTTTTCTTCTCTGGATGCGCTGAGCGGCTATCTGCACTATGTTTTTTACCCACAGCATTTATGTCTTTCGCCAATGAAGAGAAGGGCATTATTGTTCCCTTTGGGGTTGTCCTTGTTAGAGTTAATCGGCTATTTAAGCCATAATGATTTTATACGGTATCACAATTATTTGCAGCCTATGTATCAGTTGCTGGAATTAAGCGAGCAAGCGGGAAAGGAAGAGGGCACGGCGTGCAGAAAAACGCTGGTGCGCCTGGAAAGTATCTTTAATTATTCCTTTCAGGTGGACAGAGATGCCTATGCTATGATGCATATTTATGAATCTCCGCAGGAATTAGGCGAATATTTTTCCAATCTATATCAGATTGACGGCGATAAACGCTTGGGCGCTGAATTATTTTATCATAAGACTGGGCTGCGCAAGGCCGAGTGGGAATCTTTGTACCAGCAGGCTGCCAGCAATATTTTTTCCAGCCGCAAATTTATGAATTGCATTTCCAATTTACTGCATACAGTGTAAAAAGATATGAAAAATTGCAAAAAAGCTTGACGGCTTTTGCAGAAAGTGCTATTATATAAAAGTCGTCAGCGACGAGCGGGCGTGGCGGAATTGGCAGACGCGCTAGATTCAGGTTCTAGTGGGAGCAATCTCGTGGAGGTTCAAGTCCTCTCGCCCGCATTACAAGACCTTTCAGAATTTCTGGAAGGTCTTTTGCTTTTTCTAAGAGTGATGCTATACTTATAGATACCATATGAAGATTACTGCAAAGAAAAAGTATAATTTATTAAGAATTTTTGATATAATCAGTAAAAAGGGGAATGACACATTTGCGCATTCCCCTTAATTATTATTTTCTAAAAAGCCTGAATTTTTTTTTTGATTTTTAATATCTGTTGAAATTTTATTATTGATAGCTTGTTGTACAAAATCAGCAGTTGAATTAAATATAGTTTTCGGATTAAAATTATATTTGCTGAGATTTTTAAGGACTTTTTGGCAGAAATAAAAAATACCTGTTCCGTATGCTTGCTTATATATTTATTTGAGGAATTTTGTTATAATGAAACAAATTGGAATTTGTAGGAGGATTAAATCAATGTATAAAATTCTAACTTTTGATTGTTATGGTACATTGTTAAATACAGATATTTTATATGAATATGTTTATAATTTAGCAGAGAAAAACAAGGCATCTGGAAATAAAGCTAGAGAGATATTTATTAATTATGAAGACCGTTTAATGTATGGAGAAGATTTTATCCCTTATGATCAGTTATTGTTAACTGCATTAGAATATTGTGATATGGAACTTAATACAGATATATTTTCATCACAATGGGAAAGAATTATTGATGTACATAGGAGCTTTGAACCTTATGAGGATGTTATCAACACATTGAGGTATTTGAAAAATCAAAATTATCAACTTATACTGATGTCCAATTCTACCCATGATATCATGAAATCTCATATGGAGAAATTAGAAAATCTTTTGATCATTATGTGTTAGCAGAAGATACAAAAATGTTATAAGCCTAATCTAAAGTTTTTTGAATATACGAGTAAAAAAATATGATTTAACAAAAAAGAGTATTGCCATATTGCAAAAGGATACTGGTGGGATATCGTTCCTTGTTCTAAATTAGGCTGGAATAAAATATGGGTTAATAGAAATCATGTAACAGGAAATATAAAACATTTACCATATCAAGAAATAACAACTTTAAATGAACTGAAAGAAATTTTATAATCGCAATGAAATTGAGAATTCAAGAAAGATAACTTTCAGTTTGTAGGATGGTTCAAACTGAAAAGAATAATTGAAAATGCTATGAGAGGAATACGCAGTCAATCAAAATTTACAGCCATTTGAGATATGCTAGCCGAACTGGGAGAACAGCGACTGGATTGCTATATTTCGATGATGGGCAAAAATAAAAGCGAACGGCAGATAATTCTATAAGCGGGGGAGGCGGTTGTACATGACGGTTTTGCTGTTATCTATCAGACCACAGGCTGCGCAGCAAATTTTACAGGGGAGCAAAAGCTATGAATATCGGCGTTGTTGTCCTTCCAAGACTGTGACAACGCTTTTGTTGTATGTGACAGCTCCAGTGCAGTGTGTGGTAGCCAGTGTGGAGGTGTTATCCTGTCTGCAGGGTACGCCTGAGCAACTGTGGCAGCAAAACGGCGGCGGGTGCCGGCGCTACCAAAGAACAGGTGCTGTGCTATCTACAGGGCTGCACAAAGAGCCTGCGCATTGGAACTGGGGGCTGTACATCGTTTTGCTTTGCCGAAAACCCTGGAAGCCTACGGAGTACGCCAAGCACCCCGTTCTTTTGTTTATTTGCCGGAAGAGGTTTGATAGGAAACCCGATGAAGTGGAGTTTGGGGATTTGGTGAAGATTTTTTCCAGTGTTGTGAAGAGTCTTTACCGTATTTTGTTTTTATGGTATTATAATTGTAACAGCGGAGTATCCGCTGAAAATGACACTGGAAAGAGAGGATTCTCATGAAAAGAGCCTTATCTATTTTATGCATCCTGTTTTTGTCTATGGGCTTGGTGTTGGGAGGCTGCAGCAACAATAATCAGGAGCAGGAACAGCAGCAACAAGAAGAACAGCAAACTTCAGGAGAGATTTCTACTTTAACTGGCGAGTTTCAAGGTCTGGCAGACAGTCATAGCGCAGAAGTGATTGTGGACGGAGAAGCCCAGGCTTATCAATTTTTGACGAAGACGTTGCCGCTGCCTTGGAAACAATGGAAACCGGAACTACCATTCAATTTGATGTGGAAAACTGACGCCGAAAGTGATTTGCAGACGATTATAAAGCTGTATGACGCACCGGCAGAAGGATAAACGATAGCTGAAGATTTATATGTAAAAAGAAAAACAGGGAACACACAATTATGATGCGTTCTCTGTTTTTCTTTTTGTATTTTTTGATATAACTTGTCTTATAGAGCTCCAGGACAAGATCTTGTTGTCATATGTTAAATGGGGTATGGTCACTGGGAGCGGGCTAGGAAAAAGCAGCCTAATTATTGTTATTAAAAAATGGTTTAACATATCAATAATATTTTTTCGTCACTTGTTCAATATTTTTTTATATAGGGTTCTATTTCTCATTAGAAAGAATGTGCAAACGGACATATTAGAAAGCGGTTTCATGAGCATTGTATGAGAGTCGGGATATAAAAGAGGAAAAATTTTTTTCTGTGGATATGCCAATTGCATTTCCATCTTCGATTAACCGTTTCTGGGTTTCCATATCGTTTGTCATAACAGAAGTGATGTTGCTTCTATTCATATTAAAATACGAATAATAGGAACTTGTAAAATCAACATAAAGATTAGATGGATTTTTTCGTCAATGACAGGAATATTTGCATAAATCGAATGCTTGCTGACGGTAGCGACAACATTATCTTCAAATAAAGGGAAAACTTCTAATTCTTTTGGTAAGATTTGTTTAAAAAGTGCGATGTCGCTATTCATTACTAATATAATAGAAAGTTGGATACGACCTTTTTGTAAATAAGAGATGGATTCTTCAATGCTGGTTTCATAAATACTTAAGTTCATAGTAGAGTCAAAGAGAAAATATGTTCGATAAAAAACTTTAAAAAAGAGGGGATTCACTGTAAGAATGATTTTATTATTATTTCTAAGATAATCGCGTTTTTAATTCAGTAGCACACGTCAGTACATCATCATAAGAATTAAGAAATGCGACTACTTTTTTCATAAAAAACTTCTCCATTTTTCGTTAGAGACACGCCTCGTTTGTTTCGTGTTAGTAGAGGAAATTCCACCTCGCTTTCTAAATTTTTTGATAGAATCTGAAATGCCTTGTTGTGACACAAAAAGATTTTTTTCGCTGCCGAACTGATGGAACCAGTACGCACAACTTCTGCAAAATATTGCAATTGTTCAATACGCATATCAATCACTACCTAATATTAAAGCTATATTTATTATTATATCACAAGTAGGGCATAAGAGCTATGTTTTACCATATTTTTTTCTGTACAAATGTTTCTATAAGAAGTTCTAATACAAGCTGGACTTGAATTTTAACAAGCAGGCACTGTTTTATATAAAATATTAAAATAAATATAATAAAAAATATGAAATGAATGCGCGCATATTAGTTCATAAAAAAATCTAACTTGATGGAGATGGGAAATATGAAAAACGCCAATAAAGTGTTAGTAATTGGGATTGACGGTATGGATCCTCGTTTATCCAAATATCATATGGAACAGGGATACATGCCTAACTTAAAAAAATTATTAGAGGCAGGTTCTGCCAGAGAAGATATGGTGTTATTAGGCGGTCAACCGACAATTACACCGCCAATGTGGACCACCTTAGCAACAGGGGCTTATCCGATGACACATGGTATTACAGACTTCTGGAGACAGGACCCGAACCATTTGGATTGCTTAAATTATGCCCTGGATTCCAGATTATGTACAGCAGAACAGATTTGGAATGTAACTGCAGAAGCAGGTAAGAAAAACATTGGTAATGCATTGGCCCGGCAGTTCCTGGCCTCCAACTTCTACTAGCGAACATTTGTTTGTTATTGATGGTACCATTCCAGAAGGGATTGGTATGGGTACTGGTGAAGTGGAGCATGAATATATTGCAGCAGCAAATGCAACGATTCCAGAAGTGACCTATCGTGCTAAAGCCGGCACTACCCAGATGATGTGTGTCGTAACAGTCCTTGAAGTAAAAAATGAGGCTACTTTTGACGGTGGTGATGCGTTAGATGTTGCAGTTGTGCCAGAAATCAAATTGGTTCGTTTTGAACCGGACCCCTGTAGAGGAACTTCTCAAGCAACGGTAACCTTAGATGCAAGTTTATCCCCAATAAAAGATGCTTCGAAGTGGAACTTTGCCATTCCAGAAGATGCAAAAGAATTGACCATTCTTTTCTCCAAAGGTTTAATTCGCCGTCCAGCTTTGTTGTTAAAGAATGATGAAGGAAAATACGATACCTTAAAAAATATATAAAAACAAAAAAGATGAAAACTGTATCGTAACGATGAAAAATGGAGAATTTGTAGAAGGCGTTGTAGATGAGGCCATTAAAGATGAGAAACATTATCAGGTTGTCCGCAATATGCGTGTATTAGATATTGCAGAAGACGGCAGCGGTATGCGGATGTGGATTTCTGCAGCGATTAATATTCATGATGATTCGGTATTTTTCCCAAAATCTTTACACCAAGATATTATTGAAAACGTCGGTTATCCGATGCCTGTAAGTAATATCGGCGGGCATGACAAACAGTTGGTATTAGATTGTATGCAGGAGAACTGGATGCGCACCATGCGGTGGTGGGCAGATGCAATTCATTATATGATTGAGGAAAAGGGCGTAGAAGTTGTTTTCTCCCAAATTCATAATGATGATGCGGAAAAACACAATTTCATGCCGTTAATTCGTGAAGATAGTAAATATAGAAGTTTGCCAGTAGAAGATTATCTGGAATTCCTTGTGAATATCAGCAAACAGAATGACTATTATATTGGTCGATTCTTGCATTTGTTAGATGAAGGTTGGACAATTTTCTTAGTGTCAGACCATGGTTTGGTTACTTCCGAAAAAGGCTTGTCTCGCTATACGCCACAGATTTTCGTAAATGGTGATTATATGAGAGAATGGGGCTTTACAGAATTTTTACGCGATGAAGATGGGAACTTACTGCCAGAGGTTGACTGGTCTAAGACAAAAGCGGTTGCTACCAGAATGAACTCCATTTATATTAACCTAAAAGGTCGCTGGGATACCGGTATTGTAGAGCCTGAAGACAAATATGCTTTGGAAGATGAAATTATTGCCAAATTGTATTCTGCACGCGATGAAAAAGGGCCGTGCGATTGTTTCTCTGGCATTGAGAAATAAAGATGCTGTATTGCTTGGTTTGGGAGGCCCAGAATGTGGAGATATCGTAATGATTCAGGCCGAACAGAACTTGATGGATCATGGAGATGGATTGTCGACCGCATTAGGGTTAAATCATACATCACTGTCCCCAATCTTTGTAGCAGCAGGACAGGGGATTAAAAAGGTTTCACAACAAAACGTGTAATCAGAGAAGTCGATGTGGCGCCGACAATTGCATGGCTTATGGGTTTACGTATGCCAAGAGAATGTGAAGGTGCGCCTGTTTATCAAATTGTTGAAGATTAATAAAAAGTCAATGTGAAGGAATAAACAGGTAAATAGTAGATAGAAATCCATAGAATTTAAGAAAATTCAGATTTATAAAACTATGTAACAAAAAAAAAATGGAGATATAGAGTTTTTACTCCATATCTCCACCATTTACATTATTGTTTTTTGTATCAGAAATGTATACTCAATACGACACTTATTTAAAGTAAGAGACTTCTAAGGAGGGATTGATTATGACCGAACAGAAGAAAATAACAACTAGTTATTTAATTCATAGCTTGATTTGTGTTGCACTTATGGTTGGAGTTGGGTTTTACCGCCAATTGGCGGCATTACACCTTATGGTATGGATATTTTTTAGGAATTTTTCTGGGCTCCATTTACGGTTGGGTATTTGTTGATTTTATTTGGCCAAGCTTTTTTGGTATGTTAATGTTAGTGGTTGTTGGTTACGGCACTACAGCAGAAGTGTTTAAAGCGGGTTTTGGTGATAGTATTGTTCTGAATTTATTTTTAACAACAGCATTTTTTTCGCGTTTATTTCCAAAACAGGTCTGATGACCTTTTTGGCAAATCGTATTGTAAGTGCTAAAATTTGTGTTGGTAGACCGTGGGTTTTAATAGCATCATTTTTCTTCATTGCTTCTTATGTTGCAGGGTTTACCAATAATGTTGCGTGTACGTTATTGTTGTGGAGTATTGTTTATAGTATTGCCAAAGAATTGGGTTATAAAGCAGGAGATAAGTTGATTACCTACCTGATTTCTGGTATCGTATTTTTTGCAGTATGGTCGATTGCCTTATTCCCATTTTTGCCGTGGTCGCAGGTTTGTATCGGTTTAATGAGTAATATGGTTGATTTTGGAGCATATTCACAACTGGGCTGGATTGTTACAGGGCTTATCCTGCCTATTCTCACCATTATCGGTTATATTGCAATAGGAAAGTTTATTTTTAAAATTGATACTTCAAGATTTGCACTGCCAGAAGCCCGGTTGAACGAGATGCGGTCGGTAAAACTGGGGGACTTCTGAAAAAGTCGGTATAGTCTATTTGTTGATTTTCTTATTCATTGTCATTGCTCCGAGCTTTTTACCAAAAACATGGCCAGTGATTGCAATTTTTTCTGACTGGGCCATCATCGGCGCTTGTTCTTTATGTTTTTATTGGTGTTTGTTTCATGAAAAATGAGAATGGTGTTGCAGTGAATAAGTTTGGCGATATGGTTTATCAGGGTGTAAGTTGGGACATGATTATTTTTGATGATTGCGACTGTTCCAATTTGTGCGGCAATGGAAGCTGGCGAAACGGGTATTATGGTTACAGTTATGACAGCAGTAACGCCATACCTGTCCTCTTTAAGCCCAGTTATTCTTGTTGCAGCTATTGTTCTGTTTTTCATAACAGTTACACAGTTTGCCCATAATTTGATTTTGCTGCTGGTATTTGGTCCAGTTTTGTGTCAATTTGTTTCAGTTGCCGGTATTCCGCCAATTGTGTTTGCTTGTATCTTTGTAATCTGTTTGCAGTCTGCAATGGCAACACCTGGTGCAAGTGCCAACTCTGCGATGTTGTTCGGTAATATTGAATGGATTGACAAAAAAGATGCGATGCTGATGGGTTGGCTTTTTGTTGTAATGATGGCAATATTATTAATTGCAGTTGTTCTGCCAATTAATTTGTTGCTTAATTGAGTGATTCTTTAAAATAAAAGGAATTGGTTGCTCATACACATAACAGAACTTTAACTGGTGAGTTCTAAGAGTTGGCGATAGCCTTCACAAAATGTACAAAAATTATAGGACGGACACATTTATTACAAAGGTGTCCGTCCTGTTTTGGTTTACGTGAAACTTTTACAGCAATAAATCCAGCATCAGGCCGGAGATGGAGGCGGCCAGGAAGGTGCAGAGAATGGCTAAGGCGGTGCGACGGTTGCGCTTTTGCAATAGCACCAGATAGCTAAATCCGGCGGAGGAGCCTAAACCGGCTATGATGGCGCCGAAAGACAAGGTTCCCTGCAAAAACAGGGTGGTCAATAAAATAGAAGTACCGCAGCCGGGAATTAAACCAACCAGAGCGGCCAAAATGGGCTGCCAGAGGCTATCGGATAACAGCAGCGCGCCGATGCGTTCTGCGCCTAACAGACTGGTGATCAGGTTGATAATTAGCATGGTAAGGAATAAATAGGCAGTAATGTACATGGTATGCTGTAAAACATGAAAAAAAACGAGAAGGTTTCCGTTTTTCGTGATGGCATTCTTCAGTCATCAGCACCGGCTGCAAGGCGTGATAACGGCGGTAGCGCAGCCAGGTGAACAGCCAGAAGCAGTAGCCCCAGAAAAGGCCGATGATAATTTTGCAGACAATCAGACGCAATACGGTGGAAAATTGGTCGGGATGGGCCAGCAGAATAGGCAGCGCCTCGTCGGAGGTAGCCAAAAATACAGCGATTAACGCGCCGCCGCTGATGCGTTTATAATTGAACAGGGTGGCAGCCGCAGCAGAAAAGCCGCACTGCGGGATGCAGCCTGCAATGGCGCCCAGCAAAGGACCGACAGGGCCGGTGAGCAGATGGGCGTAGTTGGACAAATCCATGCGGTGTTCCAGAAGCTCCAGCAGCACATAAACGAACAGCAAGAGCGGAAAAAAATTTCGATGGTTTCAAGGGCAGTATCAAGCAAAATGTCGAGCCAGTCAATCACGGTGGGTTCATCCTTTCTGAAAAGTTCTCTCTATTATACACTTTTTGGAAGATAAATCCAACTATTTTTTTTCATATTGGGGAGGAACGAAGGGCCTTTTGTATAAATGGGGATTATGTAAGCGGATAAAAGGAATCAATGTATAAAGTTTGTAAAAAGAAAAGGGGAAAGCAGACAGAATGTGCTATAATAGAAAACCGTGGATTGCTAGATAGAAAGAAGTGCGATAAAGGTGAATTATGGATATTTGGCCGCTGCTGCGGCTTATTTGATTTGGGGCGTTCTGCCTGTTTACTGGAAGCTGTTGTCGCAGTTTTCTGCCATGTATATTTTAAGTGCGCGGATTGTGTTTTCCTTTTTTCTTCTGTGCGCTGCTGGTGCTGTGTAAAAAGTGCTGGCCGCAGATTAAGGACGAGCTGCGGCAGCCAAAACGTATGCTGCGCATTACTGCCGCTTCGTTGTTGGTGACGTTAAACTGGGGCGTGTATATCTGGGCGGTGAACAATGAACACATTGTGGAAGCCAGCATGGGCTATTACTTAAATCCGTTGATTGTGATTTTGTTCAGCACCTGCTTTTTTAAGGAAAAAAGCTGACGTTGTGGGAATCGGTGGCTATGATGCTGGCGGCTATCGGCGTGATGATTATGATTTTCCGTTTGGGGAAAAATTCCTTGGATAGCTTTAACCTTAGGCTGTAGCTTTGCTTTTTATGGAGCTGTAAAAAGACGCTGCATTTGGATGGTCTGGTATCGCTGACGTTGGAAACTACCTGCATTTTTCCGGTGTTTTTGGTTGGGCTGCTTTTATGGAGCAGCAAGGGCAGGGCGCGTTCTCCCTATGGTTGGGGAATGGTGGGATTGGTGATGTTAAGCGGTGTTGTGACCGCCGTGCCTTTATTGCTGTACGGTACAGCGGTAAAATGGATTCCTTTTTCCACGGTGGGTTTTTTCTTCAGTATATCTCGCCCACCATTAGTCTGCTTTTTAGGCATTGTATTGTATCAGGAGGCCTTTACCACAGAGGATTTCATGGTCTTTATTTTTTATTTGGATGGGCTTGTTGCTCTATTTGAGCACCAGTTTATATCAGGTGTGGAATAGCTACCGGCAAAAATCGTTACAGCAGAAGTAATTGGCAGGAAAATCACGAAAATTTTTTTCATTTCAGGCTAAACAAGCGCGCCGAATAATGCTATAATAAAAAAGACCGATTATAAATTTAGGAGGATATGCCAGTGAATGAGCAAATGCTGAAAGAACAGGCAAAAAAGAAATCAGAAAAGACATTGTTACCATGATTGGCCAAGCCAAATCAGGCCATCAGGCGGTTCTTTGTCCGCTGCTGAAATTGTAACCTATCTTTATTTTGAAGAAATGAATGTGGACCCAGCAAACCCAGGTTGGGAAGACCGGGACCGTTTGTATTGTCGAAAGGGCATGCAGCGCCGGTGCTGTATGCGGCATTGGCCCGCAGAGGCTTTTTTCCCTGTGGAAGAGCTATCCACACTGCGGAAAATTGGCTCTCATTTACAGGGCCATCCCGATATGCGGAAAGTGCCTGGCGTGGATTTATCCACCGGTTCTTTAGGCACCGGCTTTTCGGCTGCTACAGGCATTGCCATGGCCTGCAAGCTGGATAAGAAAGAAAATTATGTTTATACCCTGTTAGGGGATGGCGAATTACAGGAAGGCCAGGTGTGGGAAGCGGCCATGTCTGCCGCCCACTATAAGCTGGACAATCTGATTGCCTTTGTGGATAACAACGGACTGCAGATTGACGGTAACATTGATGATGTGTTGTCGCCCAACCCCATCGATGCCAAATTTGCCGCTTTCGGCTGGCATGTGTTAACCATCGACGGTCACGATTTCCAGCAGATTGCCGCTGCCGTGGCGGCTGCTAAGGCAGAAAAAAGGTCGTCCGACAATGATTGTGGCCAAAACAGTAAAAAGGCAAGGGCGTATCTTATATGGAAAACCAGGCTGGATGGCATGGCAGCGCGCCTAGTGAAGAACAGGTCGCTGCGGCTTTGGCCGAATTGAACTAGAGGAGGAACAAAAACATGGCGAATATTGCAACACGGGATGCTTACGGTCAGGCACTGGCCGAGCTGGGCGCAATCAATGACAAGGTTGTCGTACTGGACGCCGACTTGTCCAAATCTACCAAAACCAACGATTTTAAAAAAAAGGTATTTCCAGAACGGTTTTTTAATATTGGGATTGCTGAGCAAAATCTGTTAGGCACAGCAGCCGGCTTTGCTGCTGCCGGAAAAATTCCTTTGCCAGCAGCTTTGCGGTGTTTGCCGTAGGCCGTGCCTATGACCAAATCCGCAATTCTATTGCCTATCAAAACTGAATGTAAAAATTGCCGCTACCCATGCAGGCTTAACAGTAGGGGAGGACGGCGGTTCCCATCAGATGCTGGAGGACATTGCGCTGATGCGGGCGCTGCCCAATATGACCGTATTGGTGCCTGCCGACGGTGAGGAAACCAAGCAGGCTGTGATGGCTGCGGCTGCTTATGAAGGCCCTGTGTATATCCGTTTGGGCCGTCCGAAGGTGCCGGTGCTGTTTGATGCCAATTATCAATTTAAAATCGGCAAGGGCGTTGTGCTGCGGGACGGCAGCGATGTAACGCTGGTGGCTACCGGCATTATGGTCAGCAAAGCGGTAGAAGCAGCCGAAAAATTAGCTGCCGAAGGTATCTCTGCGGCGGTTGTCAACATCAGCACTATCAAACCGCTGGATCATGCGTTAATCATACAGATGGCGCAGAAAACCGGCGCTGTGGTAACCTGCGAAGAACACAACATTTACGGCGGCTTAGGCAGCGCAGTGGCAGAAGTGTTGGTAGAACATTGTCCGGTGCCAATGGTTCGCGTTGGCGTGGAAGATAAGTTTGGCGAATCGGGTTTGCCGGATCAGCTATTAGAAAAACATGGCTTGACTGCCGACAACATTACGGCCAAAGCAAAAGAAGTAATCGGCAGAAAATAATGGCTTGCAAGCCATAGGCGAAAAAAAGCATGGGCTGTCGAAGACGCATCTATCATCAAAAAAATTGTTCCACATACGGCATAGTCAGTTTTTGGCTATGCCGTTTTTGCTGAAATCAACCCGAAAAAGAAGCTATTTCCACGCTCCCGGCATTATGGTAGAATGGAAACGGCAGAACGGTAAGTTGAAATTTGAAAGGGGAGTTTGTATGCATCAAATATTAAATAAAATCAAGGAAGTTATGGAGCGCAACATGGAATTATATTTACCTCATGTAAAAGACTGCGATTTAGAAAATGGTGGAGCAATCTATTATATGAATGGAAAAGATGGAACGGAGTTTGATTGGTACGTGAATGATAAGTTGCCGCCTTTTATGATGTTTTACAATGATGACGCTAATTTGGGCGCAATGAAACTGTTGCTTGAGCGTGATGGGAGAATCGAAGCGTATATTTACGATGAAAAAGGGAAAAAGCTGATTCAAAAAGTGGAGACGTCTTTGGACGTTGCCGAAACAGATGTATTGGAATTGGCTGTGCTATTAAGAAACGAGGCTGATGATAAGCATATCTGGGAGGCCAGTATCGAAGGCCTAAACACGGATAGGAAAGTCAAGGCTGAGCAGATAAATGAATTTAAAGAAAATGAAAAACTATACAGTGCGATCAAGAATAAGAAGATGATTTTCATCTTAAACGCCTATGTCTCCAAGAAAATAACAGAAGAAGGCTGGAAGGTTGGGTATATGGAAAGAAATGAACCGTTTAAGGAAGGGGACAGCGGCTGGTGTTTGTTTGCAGGGAATGAGAGTGAGGCCTATACGTCGGATTATAGAAATATAGAATTGATGCCTGTAGGATACATATGCCAGCGATTGGATGGAGATATTTTCAAATATATTGATATGCCAGTAGGAACTAGACTGATTAGAATATCTTCAGAAGATTTTGAAATAGACAAGAATGATAAGGAAATTTATTTGGTGAAGAGATAGTATCCCAATTTCAAGATAATGTGTTTATGAGTATCAAGGGCGATTGATGCAGTTCGTTATTGATGAAGGTATAGTGAAAAGGAATTTGAAAGGAGCATGAAGATGAAGCATTTTGATGAAGATTATATTCTGCTGGAAGATATGGTTCATGATGAATATTATCCTGAATTTTTGGTTGAAAAAGTAAAAAGATTGATTATGCCGGTCATTAGGCTGTTGGAAAGCGGAGAAACAAACCTGGAGATGATTCAGGATAAACTTGATGAAATGACGCTGGCAATCAATGCGTTGCAGAAAGAATTTGATGAAAATGATAGTGAAATTGAAACAGTAGCAAGAGACAGTATTGGAAAACAATAGGGTATATTTTTGAACTGGTTTGGTATTGATATTGATATGGAAACAGCAATTCGGGAAAGGGACTGGTAATCTTTACGCGGAAAGGAATGTTGCAAGCTGCTGATAGAGTAGCTTGAGGGAGCGGAAGGAAAGAACAGAGAGGAAACTTCGTTATGCACGAGCAGAAGAAAGAAATGAAGTTGCAAGCGTTATTACATCAAATTGTAGTAGATACACAAAAAGTTTTTGGCAGAAAATCCTGCGTTAAAATTTTATTCTGTTGGCTTTGATTGCAATGCAGAATATGCGGAAATACTATTATGCTTTAATACGGAAGAAGCATTTCAGAAAACCTTAAAACATTATCAGAGTGGAAAATACAGCCATCTATATCAGACTGAGGAACAAATTTTGACCTGCGTTTTAACACTGGCGATTGGGATTACCAAGGTGTTTCCGCTTATACGGCCTTTAGCGAAGACGAATTAACAGAACTGTATCAAGAGGACTATGAAAAAATGCGTATAGAAATGATGGACTTCAATTATCAGCTTATGCAGAAATTTTGTCAGACTGCGTGTTATAAATCAATTCCAAAGACAAATAATTTTAGACCAATTTGTATAGATCATGAAGAAGATGTAGATTATGCAATAAAGCAGACAGAGCAGCTAATACAAGATGAAAAAAGAATACTCATGTTTTCTGTCGTAAACCATGAAATGGAGCCGAGCCAGTCACCGGTCAAAAAGAAGCCGCCGTTGACTGGCTTATCTGTTTTTGCTGTGTTCTTAACTGGGTTACTCCAAAAAAGTCAATTTGCTGACAGCCAGTGCTGGATTATGTTGCATTTGTGCTGTATTTGTGTTGTATTTTTTGGCTTAACCAATAAGGTTGTGCTATATATGCTGTATTTTTGCGAAAAATTATTGGAGGTAAAAATAATTATGTAAAAAGAAAGATTGAGAAAATACAGCATATACAACACGTACAGCATTCATTCTTTCTTTTGATTTGTGAAGGCCACATCGTTTACAAAACAACGGCTCATAAAAGGCACTGCAATCCGGTTGTCGGAATGCGGTGCTTTTTGTTATCTGGCGGTATTAAGGCATTCAGGATAACGCTGCCAAAATTTGTTCCACTGCTGTGGGCAGCTCAGTTACGGCGTTGGCGATAACGGTGGCGGCTTTCAGCTCGTCCTGTTCTCCGTAGCCATAGCGGCAGCCGATGGAGGGCAGACCAAACTGTTGGGCTACGGCTAAATCGTGAAAGCGGTCGCCGATAATGATATGGGTGCCGGGCCGTTCCTGCGCGGCAATTTGATACAATTCTGTTTTGGCTGTCACCGGATAGTCGGCGATGCAGTAAAAGGCCGAGAAAACAGCGGTCCAACTGAAAGGCGCGGCGGTGGGCCTCCATATAAGGGTGGCTGCAGTTGCTGAGAAAGATTAATTGGTATCCTGCAGCTTTTTAACTGGGCCAGGGTATCCAGCGCACCGGGGTAAAGGCGGGCGCAGCCCCCTGTTGGGTGAGCCGCAGCATTTCGGCGCCTACTGTTTTACTGGCCGCTTTCCACTGTGTTTCATGTAGATGGGGCAGAAAGGTAGTCCACATCTCCTGGGCCGTATAGCCCAGCCAGCGGCCAATTTGGGTATCGGGAATATGCTGCTCTGGCGCCAGACCTTGCCGCACTAGGTCGGCATAGGCCAGGCGAAAGGCCGGCGCATACACGTGCAGGCTTTGGTGCAGCGTGCCGTCATAATCCAGAAACAGCGTAACCGGCTTAGGCCATGGCACGGATTAAATTCACCATTTCAATGGCGCCCATAGCGGCGTCATAGCCTTTGTTGCCTGCTTTGGTGCCGGCCCGTTCAATGGCCTGTTCAATGTTTTCGGTGGTCACCACGCCAAACATAACCGGAATCTGGCTGTTCATGGATACCTGAGCAACGCCTTTGGATACTTCATTGCACACATAATCGTAGTGGCTGGTGTTGCCGCGGATAACGGCGCCTAAGCAGATAACGGCATCATATTTGCCGCTGTTGGCCATTTTGGAAGCAATCAGCGGAATTTCAAAAGCACCGGGCACCCAAGCCACATCAATGCAGTCGTCGGCTACGTCGTGACGAGTCAGGGCATCTACTGCGCCGGAGAGCAGTTTAGAGGTGATAAATTCGTTGAACCGGGCAACAACAATACCAATTTTCATTTCTTTTGATACTAAATTTCCTTCAAATACCTTCATGATAAAGACTCCTTTTTAAATATTTTTTCTACACTTTGATTTTTTTCTATCCATCGTTTTATTTGCTACCGTTTTTTGTCATCCTGAGCGATAGCGAAGGATCTTCTGTCCGGGTTTATTTTTTGCTACCCTTCGCCTATCCCTCCGTGGCTTCGTACAAATTACTGCGCAGTTCACCTCGATTGGGACTAGCGTCCATCTCGGTTGAACAGCTTGCAATTTGTACGCCCCAAGTCGGAATTTTGGCGAAGGTAGCGGGGTGGCGAAACCCATAGAAGGGATAGAGAGTGCCTTGATTTTTCTGTATTCTGTGCGGCAGATACGTTGTAGGGGATGCTGCTCACAGCATCCCGCTTGTAGGCCAGTGAATTTGGGCGATTCCTATCCAAAACAACGACGCCAGGCACGAAAAAGATCAGCATAATGGCTCATGATGTATGGGGTGGGCGCTTGGCTCAGTCATTATTTCTCTATAATGGTTGGACCAAATTGTTTCACGTGAAACATTTGTAATTTGCTTGCTTGATGTTTCGGCAAGCGGTTGGGCTTATTCATTGTAATTCAGCAGATGTCCCATTTTATGCTGTTTGGTTTGTAAATAAGACAAATCGTGTTCGGTGGCGCACATTTGAATGGGCAGCCGTTCGACAATATCCAGCCCGAAGTTGGACAGTTGATAAACTTTATCGGGATTGTTGGTTAAAAGCCGCAGAGTTTTGGCGCCTAAGTCCCGCAGGATTTGCGCACCGATAAAATATTCCCGCAGGTCGTCGGCAAAGCCTAGGGCGCGGTTGGCTTCTACCGTATCCATACCCCTGATCCTGCAGGGCGTAGGCTTTCAGCTTATTGATGAGGCCAATGCCCCGGCCTTCTTGCCGCATATACAGCAAAATGCCCCGGCCTTCCTGCTCAATTTGAGTCATAGCGGCGGCAAATTGCTGACCGCAGTCACAGCGCAGCGAGCCGAAGGCATCGCCGGTTAAGCACTCGGAATGTACCCGGCACAGCAGATTTTCGCCGTCGCCGATGTCGCCTTTGACTAAGGCCACGTGATGTTCGCCGTTTAATTTGTTGATGTAGCCATAAGCAATGAAATGGCCGTAGCGGGTTGGCATATCGGCTACCGCTACTTGTTCCACCAGTTTGTCGTGTTGCTTGCGGTAATTTTGCAGCGCTTTGATGGAAATAAATTTTAAGTTCCATTTTTTGGCCAGCTCTATCAATTCGGGCGTGCGCATCATGGTGCCGTCCTCCCGCATGATTTCACAGCACAGGCCGCACTGCTGTAAACCGGCCAGCCGCAACAGGTCTACGGTGGCTTCGGTGTGGCCGTTGCGCTCTAATACGCCGTTGCGTTTGGCCATCAGCGGAAACATATGGCCCGGACGGCGGAAATCCTCCGGTTTGGCGTCGGGACTGACGCAAGCCCGGGCGGTGATGCCCCGTTCTTCGGCAGAGATGCCGGTGGTGGTGCTGATATGGTCCACCGAAACGGTAAAGGCCGTTTCATGGTTATCGCTGTTGTCAGTCACCATCTGCGGAAATTGCAGCTTTTTGCACAGCTCGATGCTCATTGGCATACAGATTAATCCTTTGCCGTGCATGGCCATAAAGTTGACATTTTCGGTGGTGGCAAATTGGGCGGCGCAGATGAAGTCGCCCTCGTTTTCCCGGTCGGGATCGTCGGTAACCAGAATAATTTTGCCCTGGCGCAAATCCTCCAGCGCTTCTTCGATGGTGTTAAACGTAAATGTATTGGATGTTGTCATAGCTTATCCCTCCAGATAACCCGCGTGGGCCAATAAGGCCATAGTAATATTGCTTTTGGTGCTTGTATTGGTTTGGGGAGCCGGTTGGCCCAACAATTTTTCTACATATTTGCCAATGCAGTCATTTTCCAGATTGACCACTATCGCCGCTGCGCCTTGCGGCCAGCGTGGTGTTGGCGGCGGTGTGGGGAATGATAGACACGCTGAAATCTTTGGCGGAAACTTTGGCGACGGTCAGGCTGATGCCGTCGATGGCAATGGAGCCTTTTTTCGATAATGTAGCGCAAAATGCCAGCGTCTGCCTGAATGGTGTACCAGACGGCGTTGTCGTCCCGCTCAATTTGGCTGATGATGCCGGTGCCGTCAATATGGCCGCTGACGATATGACCGCCAAACCGTCCGTTGGCTGCCATGGCCCGCTCCAGATTGACGGTGCTGCCGCTGTGCAGCTTGCCCAGTGAGGACCGGTTCAGTGTTTCGTGCATAACATCGGCGGCAAAAAGCCGACGGTGTCAACGCGGTTACAGTAAGGCAAACACCGTTGACGGCAATGCTGTCGCCCAGTTTGACATCGTCCAGTATGGTACGGGCCTGAATGGTCAGAACGGCGGAGTTGGCTCCTTTTTTGATGGACGCTACAGTGCCCACTTCTTCGATTATGCCTGTAAACATGGCAAGACCTCGCTTTCCAGTAATAAATCGTTTCCTAAGTGGATGACCTGCGGTGGAGCCAGCCGCACCGCCTGGGCCGGGGTATCTACGCCCAGCCACTCTACCGGAGATTTGGCTTCCGCACCGCCGAACAGTTTGGGTGCAATGTAGGCTTGCACCTTGTGAACAATGCCGCTTTGCAGTGCCGCCCAATTTAAGGTGCCGCCGCCTTCCAGCAGAATGCTGTCAATTTTTTGTTGGCCCAGCGCCTGCATCAGCCGTTGTAAATCAAGATGCCCCTTTTGCTCCGGCACCATGCAAATCTGACAGCCGGCTTGCCGGTAAGGCGCCAGTTTTTCTTCTGCAGAGCAGCTAGTAGCAATCATGGTCGGCACATCCTTGGCAGTCTGCACAATCTGGCTGGTCAGCGGTGTGCGCAGGTGGGTATCGCAGATGATGCGCACCGGATTTTTTGCTGTCGGGCAGACGGCAGGTTAATAGCGGATCGTCGGCCAATACGGTGCCCACGCCTACCATAATGGCGCTGTAGCGGTGCCGGTCCTGCTGTACCTGCTGACGGGCCGCTTCGCCGGTAATCCATTTGGATAAACCGGAACGGGTGGCAATCTTACCGTCCATGGTCATGGCGTATTTCATCACCACATAGGGCGTTTGATGCTGGATATAGTGCAGAAAGACCTGATTGAGCCGGTCGCATTGTTCCCGCAGCACGCCTTCCGTCACAGCGATACCGTGCTGTCGTAATATGGTTACGCCTTTGCCCGCTACCAATGGATTGGGGTCCGGCGAGCCGATAACCACGCGGCTGATACCGTTTTCGATAATGGCTTCGGTGCAGGGCGGCGTTTTGCCGTAATGGCAGCAAGGCTCTAAGGTTACATAGAGCGTAGCGCCCTGGGGCGATTGGGTGCAGGCGGCGAGGGCGTTGCGCTCTGCATGTAATTGGCCGTAACGCTGATGATAACCGCTGCCGATAATCTCGCCGTTTTTGACAATCACCGCGCCCACCATCGGATTGGGTGCTGTCCAGCCGCAGCCCTTTTGCGCCAATTCCAATGCCAGTTTCATATAAAGCTTCATCGGTCAAGAAAAACACCTCCTAATAAAATGCCCCGAACCAAAGGTTCAGGGCTGTTGTTATGCTTCGTGAGAATAAATTGTAGAAACTGCTGCAATAAAAAACTCTGAAATGATTTCCATCATCTCAGAGCCAAGATTGCCATTCCATGCAGATATTCTGCGCGTTGAGTATCTTCTTTATCCAGACTGTACTGTCGCTTCGGAATTACACCGAATCGGCCTTGCGGCTCGTGGGCTATACCACCGGTAGGGACTTGCACCCTGCCCCGAAGATTGTTTTATGAAGTTAAGTTAAGTATAGAACGGTGGTAGCATGTTGTCAAGAGAATATTTTGCAGGAGGTTAATTTTTGTTTTTGCTATTCACCGCCTATCCCGCCATGATTTCGGACAAAGGGTAGCAAAAGACCGAAGCGGTAGCAAATAAGTCCAAAACAACGATGCCGGAGACGAAATATGTAAATAAAAACTATCCTTGCGACTATATAGCTGCAAGGATAGTTTTGGAATTTGTGCTTATTTGCTTAAACAGCAAGTAGTTTTTCGACGGCAGCTTCACGGCTGTTCATAAAGAAAAAGTCTTTTCCCTTGTTCGATTCATAAATAAAATCATGTAAGGGTTTGCTTGTATATTTAGAATAATCACCATAAATTGCTACTTTAACGTGATAGTTGATAAATTTTTGCAGAACTTCGCCAGCTAAACCTGAGCTTAGCACGAAAAAATTCTTCTGCAAGGGCATTTTTATTGATAACGATTCGATCTGCGCCTGTTTCATATTTAACAGTCATAATCAAATCTCAAGCAGATTGCGTATCCGTTATGACAATGTCTTCACTGGAAACCACTGCGATATTCACTTCATTGGCATTTCTTGTTTCGATGTTCATATAGCACCTCCATAAAAGTTGCAGCACAAATTCCAGCCTGCTTATCATAGCATAACTTTACAATTCTTTCAACAGAGAACACATAGAAGTGCTTTTTTTTCGAGCAATTGCAACGAGATTTTTGCATAACTCCTATTTTTTGTTGCTGTCCAATCAAAGGCCGGTGGGGGAGAACAGAACATGATGTCATAAACGTGATGAAAACAGAAAGAATGGTTGCCTGCGGATAATGGGTCGGGTCGTAAATGATGCAAATGGTCGTTTTTTTCGCTGTAAATGGTCAAACCAATTACGGAATCTGCTGTTATAATAAGATTAGAAAATGAAACACATAAAAGCTGCTTTTAGATATTCGTATCTGTACAGATATACTGCAAAGAAAATTAGAAGGCGAGGAATTTTTATGACAGGCAGACTTTCAAAATCGGCGTTACTATCCTTTTCCTGTTTATCGGCGGTGCTGCTGCATATTGTGGTGGCAGAGCCGCAGCTTTACCGACAGGTTTTACAGCCGGCAGCGGTTTGGTTGCTGCAGCAGGGTTATCTTTTAGGAGCCTACGCAGTGGGCGGTTTTCTGGAATTGTCCTGCTGGCTGCCGTTGGGCTGGATTGCCGGATGCTTTCTTATTTCAGCTCTGACAGCCTTTGTTTTGAGCGAAAAACGGTATCCTTTGTATTGGCTTTGTCCAGTGATTTGCTTTCTGTTAGGCTGGTTTCAGATGGGCGACGGCGTTGTTTTGACACTGCTTTGCTATAGCCTGCCCTCTTTGCTTGGGATTCAGACCGGAAGCTGGCGGGACCGCCGCCGTAAAAAATTTCAGGCGCTGCATGGAGACTGATCGTGTAATATATCAATTTTTGATTGTAAAATAGTAAGAAGCATGGTAAACTGTTGGTAATTTCTATTATATAAAACCAGAGAGGATGATTACAATGCTGCATCGTGTACCGAAGGGTGTGATTTTGGCGCTGGGTTTGTATGGCTTGCTGCTAGGGGCTTGTCTGTTTGCGCCAGAGCTGATGGAATCCTATTTACTGCCGTTATTTGAACTGCCTTTGTTCAGTGTCCTGTTTTTTGGTTTGGTCATTCCGAACAGTCTGATAGCTGGCGGCGGTCCGTTTATGCTTGGTGTATTCCTGTTTTGCTTTGTACCGGCCTTTTTGCTGCGCTGGCACATTCCGGCACAAGCGAAGCATTTTACCAAATGCTGGCCTGTTATTTGTTTTCTGCTGGGCATTTCCTATCATCTTGGAGCGTGGAATTGGTTGGAATGTGACTGGTACATTCCCTTTTATCTGTGGATGCTGCACGATTTAGCTGGACTAGCCATCGGAAATCTGGTTCAGCAGCGGGAATGAAAGGAGGCTGCTTTATGTGGAAGGAAATCATGCAATTGATGCCGAGGTTTGTTAAAATTTTTCTATGCAGTGTTCTGTTCTTGGTTATCCTGGAGGATCCGTTTATGGGCGACCCATTGTTGGCTACTACTATTAGATTTTGTATAGGTGTATTGCTGATTGGACCAGAATATGTTTTTTCTTGTTACCGGAACTTATTGTTTCAGGTGGAGAATGGCATTTATTACTTGTTATATTCCTTTGTTTAGTTAGTGCGTTTATATTGCGCAGTCTTTTACCAGAATCGGCTAAATATCTGGCATGGATCTGGCCGGTGGTTTGTTTTATGATGGGGCAATCCTATGGACTATTTCTTTACAGTGCGTGCATTGCCTATCTGTCGATGTTGCGTTATTATTTAATACCGTTTGAGCTTTGTATGTATCCAGCATGGGTAGGCATACTGCTGGGAAAAGTGGTCAGGAAGAAATTTCATCAATGCTGAGGAGGTAGAAAGGATGCTGGAAAGAATAAAAGCGCTGTTTCAATCCATGCCAACGAGCATGAAAGTGATTTTTTATTGTGCTATCGTTATGCGTTGTGTTGTTTCCCCGCTATATGGCGGCGCTGCCAATGGCTTTTTAATAGACGCTCTGTTTTTGCTGATTCTTATTTTTAAAAAGCGGTCAGCTTCACATGTTGGCAATTATACTGGTATGCTTCTTCGTTGCATTCGCTTTACGCCGCTATTTACCGGAGCAATCGAAAAATTTATCGGGCTGTTGGATAGCAATTTGCACCATGGTGATCTTTGCTTATGGCGATTTGTTTTTACATGGCTACCAACTTATACGCACCTCTGCCATACAATTTTGATATTCCATTTTTGCTTTGCGTATTGCCCGCCTGGTGCGGCATTGGCGTTGGCAAGTGGAGGAAGCGGGGAGATTTAGAGTGATAAGTTCCTACAAGCTGTCAGCCGCGCAAAATGCAAAAAAAAGGAACAAGGCACTCGCTACCTTTCTATGGTTTTAAAAACTCCCCACTACCTTTGCCCAAATTCCGACTTGGGGCGGATAATTTTGCAGGCTGTCCTAGTCGTGGCAAACGCAGTTTGACAAAGACGGACAGGCAAAAAAAAAATTGTCCGAAGCCACGGAGGGGATAGGGCAAAGTGTAGCAAATAAAAATGGAACAGGCGAAGTGTAGCAAATAAACAAATCATAAAAACTGCAAGTTGCAGTCCTCACAAAAAAGCGATATAATATAGTTTACGATATTTTGTAAATGCTGCAGTACAGATCAGCGGGTACAGGCTGTTGTATGTGGTGATGTGTATTGCAGAAGGCTAGAGGAGGACGAATGATGATGCAGGAACGAATCCGTAATTTTTGTATTATTGCGCATATCGACCACGGCAAATCCACATTGGCAGACCGCATTTTTGGAATACACCGGCGCGCTCACAAAGCGGGAAATGGTGGACCAAGTGTTGGATAACATGGATTTGGAACGGGAACGGGGGCATTACCATCAAGCTGCAGTCGGTGCGGCTTAATTATAAGGCCGATGACGGCAACGAGTATATTATCAATTTGATTGACACGCCCGGTCATGTCGATTTTACCTACGAAGTGTCCCGCAGCTTGGCTGCCTGTGAAGGGGCTATTCTGGTGGTGGACGCCGCTCAGGGCATTGAGGCGCAGACTTTGGCCAATGTGTATCTGGCATTGGAAAATGATTTGGAAATTATTCCGGTTATCAATAAAATTGATTTACCCAGTGCAGATCCGGAGCGGGTGCGGCAGGAAATTGAAGATGTGATTGGGCTGGACGCCAGCGAGGCCATTTTGTGTTCTGCCAAAGAAGGCATTGGCATTAAAGAAATTTTGGAAGCCATTGTACAGAAGGTGCCAGCACCGCAGGGCGATGCGGAGAAACCGTTGCAGGCTTTGATTTTTGATTCGCTGTATGACGCTTATCGCGGTGCATTGTCTTATGTGCGGGTGGTAGAAGGCACGCTGCGCAACGACATGAAAAATCCGCATGATGGCCAACGGCAAAGAATTTGACGTGACCGAAGTGGGCGTGTTTGCGCCGTCTATGAAAGCAGGTGCAGCAGTTGTTGCCCGGCGAAGTTGGTTATGTGGCGGCCAGTATTAAAAATGTAACGGACACGGAAGTGGGCGATACCATCACCGACGCCAACCGTCCGGCGGAGGAACCGCTGGCTGGCTATAAAAAAGCGGTGCCTATGGTGTATTGCGGTTTGTATCCGGTGGAAAATAATCAGTATACCGAGCTGCGCGACGCGCTGGAAAAACTGCGCTTGAACGACGCTTCACTGCTCTTTGAGCCGGAAACCTCTTCGGCGTTAGGCTTTGGCTTCCGCTGTGGGTTCTTGGGCTTACTGCACATGGAAATTATTCAAGAGCGTTTGGAGCGGGAATACGATTTGGACTTGATTACCACCGCGCCCAGCGTGATTTATCAGATTACTAAAACCGACGGCTCTGTGGTGCAGATTGATAATCCGGCGCAGATGCCGGACCCGTCCAGCATTCAATTAATCGAAGAGCCTTATGTGGCGGCTTCTATTATGGTGCCTACCGACTATGTGGGCGCGGTAATGAAAATCTCTCAGGACAAACGGGGCACCTTCGTGAATATGGAATATATGACCGAAACCCGCGTGAATATCAAATATGAGTTGCCCTTGAGCGAAATTGTTTACGACTTTTTCGACCAACTGAAAACGCAAACCAAAGGCTATGCTTCGTTGGACTATGAAATGATTGGCTATCGGGAATCTAAGCTGGTGAAGCTGGATATTCTGGTCAACGGTGAGCTGGTGGACGCATTATCCTGCATTGTGCATAAGGATAAAGCCTATTCTCACGGCCGGGTGCTGGTTGGCAAGCTGCGGGGCATTATTCCGCGGCAGATGTTTGAAGTGCCCATTCAGGCTGCCATCGGCAATAAGATTATTGCCCGTGAAACGGTGGAAGCGCTGCGCAAGAGCGTGCTGGACAAATGCTACGGCGGCGATATTTCCCGAAAACGCAAGCTGCTGGAAAAGCAAAAGGAAGGCAAAAAGCGCATGAAGCAGGTGGGGCGGGTAGAAATCCCGCAGGAAGCCTTCATGGCTGTGCTGCAATTAGATGAATAACGGCTGGAAAAATTCCGGCGCAGCAATAAAAAGGACTGCATTGCCAATCTTCAACAGATTGGACGGTGCAGTCCTTTTGCCTGTTTTTTATGCTTGTTGTTTGAGCTCCCGGCGCAGCAGTGTTGTTAAAATGCACAGCGAAATACATAAGGTGAGAAAATCGCTGATGGGCTGTGCCAATAAAAAAGCCTTTGTCGGCAAAGAAATAATTGAAGGTGTAGAGCAGAGGAATATAGAACAATCCTTGCCGCGCTACCGATAAAAATAATCCGGGCAATGCTTTCCCCATGGCTTGAATGGTGGAGGCGGAAAGCATCTGACTGCCCACAAAGGGCAGCGACAGCATGGTGATCCGCAGCGCATAAGCGCCAGCTTGCTGGACTTCCGGCAATGGCGTAAAGAGTCCCACAATCCATGGCGCGCCGATGCCGAACAGAATGACCAGCGTGCAGCCGATGCCGGTGGTTAAGGCGATGCCATTTTTAACGATGCTCTGTAACCGTTTAAAATTTTGCGCGCCGTAGCTGTAGCCAATCATTGGCTGGCAGCCGGCGGAAATGCCCATAAAAATAAAGGAACCCAGCGTGATAATTTTAGACGAAATTCCCATGCCGGCCACCAGATTGGCGCTGTAATTGGCGGCGACATTGTTGCATAAAAATCAGCGCCACGCTGACCAAAAGCTGATTCAGCCCTGACGGCGTGCCGATGGTGAAAATTTCTTTCCAAATGATGCCGTTGCTGCTGAGATAGCTGCGGCCAATTTGCAGCGCTGATTTCCCGCTGGCATAGCAGAAGCAGTAAAAGCAAATCCCCAGCCCATTGCCCAATACCGTAGCAATGGCGGCGCCGGTAACGCCCAGGTTACACGCAAAAATGAAAATGGGATCTAAAATGATATTGGAAACGGTGCCGATAAACATTCCCAGCATAGAAGGCATCATAGCGCCTTCCGCCCGCAGCAGTTGTCCCATGGCGTAGTTGACCATGAGCAGTACGCTGCCCAACAGGATGACCGCGGCATAAGCGTGGGTAGGCGCAAAGGTATCGGGCGTCGGCGCCCAACGCTTGTACGATAGGCTCAATGGCCGAGAATCCGACGATAGAAACGATAACGCCCATCACAATACAGGCGGTGAGACCGTTGGTTAAAGTCTGATTGGCCCGCTGTAATTTTCCTTCGCCAATCGAGCGGGAGATGTACGAGGACGCCCCTGTGCCGATAACAGAAGCCAGCGCCATTAAAATCATGGCAATAGGCGCAGCCAGATTAACGGCAGCCAGTTGATAAGGGTCGTGCAGCATGCCCACAAAAAAATACATCGACCAAATTGTATAGCACCTGCACCATCATGCCTATGACAACAGGCAGCGACATTTTGATAATGGCAGGCAGAACCGGCGCGTCACTTAACAAGCGCAGACGTTTTTCATTCACAAATATTCCTCCTATGCGATAGAGCTTGCAACGAAATTTTCGATAAAAAGAAAAAATGCAGCTTGCAACAACAATACCTTTATTGTAACAGCATTGTCAAGTTAATTCTTGGAAACTGGGCGGCGAAAAAGACAGACTAGGCTGGCGCAAATAGCCGATGAACATAGGAAGGAACAAAGGAATATTTTGCGTTGTCCCAGCAGCTAGTATTCCTGCTGTAGTTGTGCTATAATAAAACGAAAACGAAAGGATGGATTGTTATGTATTTGTTCCTACAGTATCCGAAATGCAGCACCTGTCAGAAAGCCAAAAAGTGGCTGGAAGCCAATCACGTAGAATTTGTATCCCGTCATATTGTAGAGGAAAATCCGAAAGCAACCGAGCTGAGCAAATGGATTGCCGCCAGCGGTCAGCCGGTGAAGAAATTTTTCAACACCAGCGGCAATAAATATAAAGAGCTGGCCTTAAAAGAAAAAACTGCCGACCATGAGCGAAGCAGAGCAAATCGCGCTGTTGGCCAGCGACGGGATGCTGGTGAAACGGCCGTTGTTAATCAGCAACGATGTGGTGCTGATAGGCTTTAAGGGAGAACAGTGGGCCGAAGCGTTGCGGAAGGAGAGAAAACCCAGATAGATCCATATATTTTTGAATCTATCTGGGATTTTTTAATGATTTTAGTTATTTAATTTTCGTTCATACCAAAGGGAATGCTGAGAAATTTTTTCTTATATAATTGCTCAATTCAATTACTTTTTCTGGATTTGTAGATTTGGGAAGAATTTGCAAAATAGAAAATTGAAAAATCCTTATATCGTTCTGGATATTGGCAAATCACTTCCTGTATCCCTTTGTTCCCACCGTGTTTAGTAGTTACATAATGAGACCATCTTCCTAACAAGCCGTCTTTACCATAAGCGGAGCCTACATAGAGCTTTCCGTTACTGCGGTCGGTGATTAAATAAATAGCATATATTGAGGACAGTGCAGTGTGCCAGGTTATATATAGCGAAGGATTATTTATAATTTCGCACAATTCGTCATAGGTTAAGATTACATTTTCAAAAGTAGTAAATACTGTTTTTTGTTCTGCTTGGATTGCCAAAAATTGGTTTGTCTATCGTAGCGTTGTGATGCCAAACAAGTGTAGCTTTCCCCAATCAATAATCAATCTGCCTTCTAGCTCTTTCAATACATCGGTATGTTCTAAATCAAAAAAGCAAGCTCTCTATTAAAAAATTCTTTAAGTGGAAAATTTTTTTGGACATATTTCAGGTATAGCAGGTATTGAGCCGTTTACTTTATAGCAGGCATACAATTTGCAGCTTGTCCCTTTATTGCTGATGAATACGATCCAATAATCAAAATTTCGGGCGAAATTGAAGCTTTGGCATTGCGTGTATTCTTTTACAAAGCCGGCATCATAACAAGCTTTAAAGCTTGGATCATTTAAGGCATGACGAATTAGTTTTACTCTTTTTATATCTAGTCCTGCTCGTTTTAAAATATCCGATAAATATAGTAAACTCATAATATACCTCACAATTCAATATATAATGTAATTATAGAGTGCGTATGCGTGAGAAACAAGACAAATTTGTACAATCTGTTTATTTTAATATAGGTATTTGTGATTTTTTATATTAACAATACGCTTAATTTGAGGAAAAACTAGCAGGAAAGCAATGGAAGAATGGCATTTAGTACGGATCTACGCCACACAGAAAAACACGTTAATTTGTTCAGAACAGGATGGAGCTTGTATGTTGCACAGAATAACGGAACGGTTCCTTTTGTCATGCTGAAAAGACGTGAAGCATCTTCCGAAGCTCCACACTGACTATTGTCCCACCAGAAAAGCGAAGAAACGGGCGAAAAACAGCAAAAGCAAATCCATCTCGATTTTCTTTACCGATGTAGCGCTGTAGTATTTTTATGCTATAATACCTTTGTTCAAAGGTTTAAACAGATGGAGGTGTGGGATGGAAAATACCATAGCGGATATTGTGCGGTTAGAAAAGGAATTCCGTAGCTGTCAAAGGGTTTTAACCGCCATTGGCGATGAAACCCGCATGCACATCCTGTTCATCATGCTCAACGGGCCTTGCAGCGGTCAGCGGGTGGTGGATATTGCCGCTAAAACCAATTTGTCCCGACCGGCGGTATCCCATCATATGCAGATTTTAAAAGATGCGGCGCTGGTGAAAGCCCGCAAAGAGGGCACCTATATTTATTATTATTTGAGCCGCAGCCGGACCAGATTGAAAAACTAATCTGTTTGTTCCAGGACATTCAAAAAATTATGGGCAATGCGCCGGATCGCAGCGGCGAAATGTAATGAACGCCTATAGATAGGAAGAAAATTTCAGGGAGGAACCAGCAAATGGATTTACAGGAAGCAATGGAAAAACGGCATTCGGTGCGGACTTACACCGCACAGAAAATTACAGGCGATGTAAAAAGAAAAGCTGCAGCAAATGCTGACGCAGTGCAATGGAGAAAGCGGGCTGCATATGCAGTTGGTGTTGGAGGAGCCAAAAGCCTTTGATAGTTTTATGGCCCATTACGGCAAGTTTTCCGGTGTGCAGAATTATATCGCCATGGTCGGTCCAAAAGGCGATAAGCTGGAGGAGCTTTGCGGCTATTATGGAGAAAAAAATAGTGCTGTACGCCCAACAATTAGGTTTGAACACTTGTTGGGTGGGCTTGACCTACAGCAAAGTGAAGGGCGTTTTTCAGATTGGCGCCGGTGAAAAATTGTGCTGCGTCATTGCCATTGGCTACGGCAGCACCCAAGGCAGCAGCCATAAGTCCAAATCGGTGGAAGCTGTGAGCCAGGTGGACGGCGCTATGCCGGATTGGTTCCGCAGAGGCGTCGAAGCCGCCTTACTGGCGCCAACTGCCCTAAACCAGCAAAAATTTCAATTCAGCTTGAGCGGCAATCAAGTATCGGCCAAAGCAGGCAGAGGCTTTTACAGCAAAGTGGATTTGGGCATTGTCAAGTATCACTTTGAGCTTGGGGCTGGGAAAAAGAAAAATTTTTTTCTTTATAAGTTTTGCTTTTAAAAACTAAAATAGATAAAAAATGGCAACTTAGTACTCTTCCACTAAGTTGTCATTTTTTATCTATTTTAATTTACTTCGTTCTAAGAGATTAAGAAAATAATTCAATTTTTTTTTGAGATAAGTTCTTATTATGGAGCGCGGCAAGGATAAACTTAGGTGCGTTTTTTATGCTAACTAAACGATAATTGTTAGAATGCATATCAGTTAAATATTTTTTTTAAAAGAGATAAACAGTGTGGCCCCCAAGATCTTGTGCGACCAATAGGGGACTCATACCTATACTAGTGACGTTCATACGAATGTTTGGTTCTCCATATCGACGAATTAGGGTAAGTAGTTCTGTTTGAAAAGATTGTTCTTCTGAAATACTGGTAGTGATGAGCGGAATATGCAATAAATCTCGAATCGTAATACTTTTTACATTGGGAGGTAATAAAGTAGCAGTTTTATTCATTGCAATATATGACTTACTTTATCTAAGACAATTGCCTGCACATAATCCGCAAATATTCGTGTTTCATTGAAGATACCAAACACAATAGAGTTAGGGTGCTTTAATAGTATTTCGTCTGGTGTCAGATTATCTATGGCATATAAATTAAATTTCCCTTCGGGATATTGTTCATAATATAACCCCACAAGAGTAGGTAAAAAAGATGAGGTTAAAGCTTGTGTGGAGTAAATAGAAATTTCTTCAGGAATTTCATGTGTATTTTGTTTAAGTAATTCTATGTCATTAAATTGTGCAAATCCTTTTTCTGCCAATTGTACAACTAATTTCCCTGTTCTGTTAGTGTAACGCCATCTTGACGTCGATTTAGTAAAGAAAAGCCTAAATCATTTTCTAAATTTTTTATTGCAGTAGATAAAGCTGGCCTGGTGATGTGTAATTTTTCAGCGGCTAGGGTAAAAGAACCTGCTTGTCCTATTTCTATTAGATAATATAGTGCGTGATAATTCAGCATCGAAAATCACCCTGACCACTTATGTTGGAATTATATAGTTTTATACTAATTAAAGTATTGCTTTTGTCAATGGCAGAACGTAAATTTTTTTTTTACGTTTATGGGAGACTACGTAAAATACATAAACTTTTCAAATAAAACTGATAAGTATATCATATATTCAAAGGATTGGTCGATCAACTCTTTAAAATATTGAAAGGTGGTCAAGTAAATGAGAACAACAAAAATGTAACATATTGGATTAATTCAGCGATTGTTTTGTTCTGTTTCTTTGGTTTTGGTTTATTACCAGAAGTGTTCGGATTGAGTTATGCTGGGATGCGGACAATAGGTATTTTATTGGTTTGTTATGGGGCTGGATTGCAGTTGAATTCGGTTGGGTATCTATTCTGGGTGTGATTGCAATGGGGACGACTGGTGCAATGACGATTGGAGAATCTATTCAGACATCATTTATGTCATCTACTTTCTTGCAAATGGTATTTCCAATGATTTTATTGGCTTATTTAGGACAATCGGGTTTTTTCTGATTGATTGCCTACAAAATGCTTTCTGTAAAAGCATTGAAAGGACATCCATGGCGAATTACAACAATGATATTTTTTAGCGGCTGCTGTATTATGCTTCTTTGTAACGACGTTTCCCATGATTTTTTTGATGTGGGCGTTATTCTTAGGTGTTGCAGAAGTTGCTGGCTATCAAAAAGGAGATAAGTATGTTGGCTATGTTATGTGCACTATCGTGATGTTGCAAACTGTTATTTCAGCTTCTGTGCCTTGGGGATTTTATGCAGTAACCTTACATGCTTTGATGGCAGATGCATTAGGTGGATACGCGTTTCCTTTCATGCCCATTTTAGTGTTGGGGATTATAGCCGAATTATTAACTGTAGTCATAGCACTTTTTATTGGGAAAGTTATCTTACGCGTTGATGTAAGTAAAATGAAAGAATTACCACCTGAATTTTATAAAAAAGCAGCAGAAGCAAAATTGACAATAGAAGGTAAAGTTGCATTTGGAATTATGATTGGATTAATTGTTTTAATGGGTTTTCCAAGCTTCTTTCCAACACTTGCAGTATCTCAGTTTTTATCTGGTCTAGGTTTACATGGCGTATCTATGTTGCTGTTGGCAATATTATTGTTGTTACGAAAAAGATGGAAAACCATTTACCAAAACAGATAAGTTGTCCGGAACAGGTTTGACTTGGGATATTGTATTGTTAGTAACTTCTACGTTGTCGTTAGCTGCTTTGATGAAATTACCGGAAGTAGGCATTTTGGCAAAAGTGACTGGTACGTTAATTCCGATTGTAGCACAATTGCCACCTTCTGTATTTATGGTAGCAACAATTGCGATTTTCTGGTTAGTGACCCAATTAACACATAATTTTGTAATTGTATTAACTTTAGTTGGCGCATTAGCAGGTGTTTGCGTACCAATGGGTATCAATCCATGGGTATTTGGTTGGATGTTTATGTGTGGTATGAGTTTTGCTTATTGTACGCCAGCAGCATCTTCTCCGGGTGCGTTGATGTATGCTCATGAATGGATAAACAGAAAAGACGCATATATCAATGGGATTTTGTTCTCGCTTATTGGGGTCGTTGTATTTACCGTGGTGATGCTACCATTAGCGACAATGATGTTCGGTTCTATATAATTATGTAGATATACAGGTGCAATATATAGAATCTTTTGAGAGATAATTTAAGGAGGAGTTTTCTATGACAATCAGAAAAAAATTAGCTGACAAAGTATTTATTTTAGGTGTAGATGGTTTGGATCCGCGATTTAGTAAAAAAAATGCTTCGAGAGGGCAAAATGCCAAACCTACAGAAATATATTGATCGCGGTGCATGTCGTGAGGATTTAGCGTTATTAGGTGGTCATCCAACGGTAACTCCTCCAATGTGGGCTACTTTATCTACTGGGTGTTATGCCAATGTACATGGAATTACAGCTTTTAACCGACAAGGCAGTGATTTGGATAAAACCGTTGCAAATTTTGATTCCCGTGGTTGTAAAGCAGAGCCACTATGGAATGTATTGGCCGATCAAGGTATCAAAACATTGGTAATGCATTGGCCCGGCAATGCATGGCCACCAACTAGTACGAATGAAAATTTATATGTATGTGATGGTTCTACCCAGGATGCTTGGGAATGGGTATGGCAACTGTAGCTAATGAATTTATGGTAGTAGCTGACAAAAAAATTGAACAAGTTACTTTTGCCCCATCAGCGACTGCAGATTTAGATAGAGCATGTGTGGTAAAAGCAGAGGATTTTGAAGATGTGGGCTCTGGAATGACTGATGGATTAAAACGAACGAAAGAAAGATCCAGCTATATTATGGACTGGAAAGACGGCATGGTGGCGTTTGTTTAGACGACCGGTTTAGTTTGGGTCTATCTCCAGTAAAAGAAGCACATGGTTGGGCAAATGCACCAGAAGGTAGTAAAGAGTTCACGTTGTTATTGTCTAAAGGAATGCATCGTCGTCCTGGCTTGATTTTGAAAGATACAGATGGTAAATATAGTAAAATTGCATTGTATAAATCAAAAAAGGATATAGAGCCGTTTGTAGTATTGGAAAAAGGTATGATGAAAGGTCAAATTTATGACAAAGCAGTTTCAACAGACGGTGAACACAAAGATGCAAGTTACAATATGAAATTGTTAGAGATTAAAGAAGATGGTTCTCATATCGAAGTATTCATTTCGCATGGAATTGATATGCATGCCGATTATATTTTCCAGCCAAAAGAGTTATTTTATGAATTGACCGAAAATGTGGGTCATATAGCTCCTGGCTCTGTGATTGGAAATCATGATCCAAAAATCGTAACGGATTGCATGCTTGATGTATGGAATTTAGCGGCTAAATGGCAGAGTGACGCTATCCATTATATGATTGAAAAAAAGGGTGTAGAAGCGATTTTTTCACACTTTCACAATGTAGACATGCAGGAACATCGTTTTATTCGCTTTATGAGTGAAGGCGATAAGGAATATAAAGAAGAGTTTGGCGCTGGTCCAGTGGAACGATATCAGAAATTTTTAGAAGATGTTTATGTGCAAACAGATAATTATTTAGGAGAATTTCTACATTTAATAGATGAAGGCTGGACCATCATTATCACATCTGACCATGCACAGGTTTGCCCGCCACATAGAAGTCCAATGATAGGAGATATGAGTGTCAATATTGGAGTAATGGAAGAACTCGGATATACTGTTTTGAAACAAGATGCAAGTGGGAAAAAATTAGCTGAAATGGATTGGGAAAAAACAAAAGCTGTTGCTTGTCGTGAATGCAATATCTATATCAATTTAAAGGGCCGTGACCCCCATGGTATTGTAGATCCAGCAGATAAATATGAATTAGAAGAACAGATTATGACTGACTTGTATGGGTATCGGGATAAGAAAAACTGGTAAACGCATTATAGCTTTAGCTTTGCGTAATAAAGATGCGGTATTGTTAGGTTATGGCGGTCCAGAATGTGGTGATATCTGTTACTGGATTGCAGAAGGATATAATATTGACCATGCAGATGGCCTGTCCACAACATACGGTGATTGTGAGACAAGTCTATCCCCAATTTTTTATAGCTGCAGGGAAAGGCATAAAAGAGGGCTATAGAACAGAGCGATATATTCGTCAGGTTGATGTGGCACCAACTATGGCAGCTCTGATGAATGTGAGAATGCCTGCGCAGTGTGAAGGCGCTCCGGTATATCAGATTCTTGAAGAAGAATTTTAATTTTTAGAAACTGTAGGTGCGCTTCATATAAATATAAAAAGGCGAAGCAACTATTTCAATGAGCTGTTTCGTCTTTTATTGTATTATTAGAATAATTACTATAGGAGGAAAAAACTATGATTAAGGAAGGACAAAAACTAAATGCAGCTGATTTCGAAAAAACATAAAGAAAATGAACGGTTAACTGAGTTAAAGCTTCGTA